>OBVS01000397.1_pt1 | contig 9444 bp, 5 predicted proteins | sample 1476211 | NCBI WGS metagenome assembly OBVS01 (sample SAMEA2580025, study PRJEB22360) | human gut metagenome | biome: human gut; feature: human-associated habitat; material: faeces | place: Denmark | collected 2008/2010 | reverse complement strand
TAATTTTACAATTAAGAATCGGAATACGAAGTAGTAAATAACTGCGTATACAAGACCTACAGGAATGACTAACCACCATTGTGTCTTATTAGGTAGTATACCGAGTAAGAAGTAGTCGATGAAACCACCTGAGAATGTATAACCTAGATGAAGATCTAATAAGTACAATGTTAAGAATGATAAACCATCAAGTACTGCGTGAATAAAGAATAATAATGGTGCTACAAATAAGAATGAGAATTCTAATGGTTCTGTAATACCAGTTAAGAATGATGTTAAAGCAGCAGAACCCATTAAACCTGCTACTACTTTCTTATTTTCAGGTTTAGCTGTGTGATAAATTGCTAAAGCTGCTGCAGGTAAACCGAACATCATAACAGGGAATTCACCTTGCATGAATTTACCAGCTGTCAAATGTGCGCCTTCACGAATTTGTTCGATAAAGATACGTTGGTCACCGTGAATAATTTCACCAGCTGCATTTTTCCATGAACCAAACTCGAACCAGAACGGTGCGTGGAAAATGTGATGTAGACCGAATGGAATTAATAAACGCTTGATGAAACCAAATAAGAATACGGCAACACCAGTATTTGAATCTAATAATCCTGTACTGAATGCATTTAATCCTGATTGAATCGTTGGCCAAATTAATGCCATTGGGAATGCTAAAATAAATGATGTTGTAGCCATCATAATAGGTACGAAACGCTTACCAGCGAAGAAACCTAAATAAGATGGTAAGTTAATGTTATAGAACTTGTTATAACACCAAGCTGCCAGGGCCCCGATTATAATACCGCCGAACACACCTGTTTGTAATGTTGGGATACCTAAAATGCTAGCGTAACCACTCGCTGGATCACCAATATTCTTAGGTGTAACTTGTAAAAAGTCGCCCATTGTTTTGTTCATGATTATGTAACCGACGAATGCTGCGATAGCTGCTACGCCATCACCGCCAGCTAATCCGATTGCGACACCTAATGCGAAAATCATAGGCAAGTTATCAAAAATGATACCACCAGCACCTGTCATTAATTTAGCGACAGTTTGTACGCCACCATTTTGTATAAACGGCAAGTAGTGTTGTAATGATTCACCTTGCATAGCTGTACCGATAGCTAATAACAGACCCGCTGCTGGTAAAATTGCAACAGGTAACATTAGCGCTTTACCAATACGTTGCAATTGACCGAAAAGTTTCTTCCTCACTTGTCCAACCTCCAAAGTTGTATGTAATATTTAAGATTCAATAAAAAAGACACGAGCAAATAGACTGTGTTGGTAACCATCACAGCTTAATTTAACTCATGCCTAATCTTACTTAGTAACACGTTGGTGTATGTAATTAATGTAAAAGAAGCAATTGACTAAGTAGTATATAAAACTGATACGTTAGTTTATCTAGCTTACCATCACATCTTATTGAATCTTATTTGTTTGCGACTCCTATTTTAGCATGGTGAAGTATGCGTTTTCAATACAATTATTAAATTCCATTTCAAATCTCTTAATTGTTCACAGATTATTATTAAAACATAATATAAGATAATCCTGAATAAAGTGTATAAAAGTTGTTGTAATAATCCAGCAGTAGCAGCTATTATCAGCACTTAAAAGAAAGGATAATCTTTGATGGTGTAATAATTAACTTGTGACAGAAATATGTAAGATTATTACAATGAACAGGCTTTAACTGATTAATATTGTAATGTGTTTTCTCTTATAGTAAAATGTAAGCGATTACACAACTCAACTATATTTTCCTAATAATTATATTGTTAAGGAGGGCTACTTTGACAGGCTTTTCAGTGTATTTAGGACAACCTTTAGATGAAGCGTATATTAAGCGAATGATTAAACAAGGTTACCAAATGATTTTTACATCTGTACAAATACCAGAAGAAGATGAAGAGACAAAATATCATTATTTCACAAAACTACTCAATTTATTAAAACATGAACAAGTGACTTACCTCATAGATGCTAATCCATCTATTTTAACACCATCTTTTTATGAGCATCTTCGACAATATGATGCACAATTTATGATTCGTATCGATCATAGTACATCAATTGAGGCAATCGAAGCGATAATGGCACAGGGTTTAAAGTGCTGTTTGAATGCAAGTATTATTTCCCGGGAATTGTTAACAAGCTTACATCAACAATTGAATGATTTTACATTACTTTCATTTTGTCATAACTATTATCCAAGACCAGATACGGGATTATCTGTTGACTTGGTCAATAAGAAAAATGAACTCATTTATCAATTTAATCCAAAGGCACAAATATATGGTTTTATTGTAGGGAGTGATTTGCGAGGTCCTTTGCATAAAGGCTTGCCAACAATTGAAGCAACGAGACATAGTCATCCTGTCGTTGCAGCTAAATTATTACAAGAAACTGGTGTATCTGAAGTGTTAGTTGGAGACTCATTGATTGAAATGAGGCAGGCAAAACAACTTATAGATTTTTGCAAGCATAGGCATTTCACGTTATGTATTGAAGAAGTGTTTGATACGACAGTGACTTACCTTTTCGATATGTGTCATAAAGTACGTCCGGATAATCCGGAAAATGTCATTCGTTCGGAAACGTCAAGACAAATATGTCCACATTCGATTCAACCACAGTTTACGACGCAACGACGCATTGGTTCAGTAACCGTTGATAATTTGAATAACGGACGTTATCAAGGTGAAATGCAAATTGTGAGACAAACGCTTAGTGCACATGACAATGTGAATGTTGTTGCACAAATTATTAAAGAAGACTTACCACTGTTAAGTTGTATCGAGCCGAATGATACATTTGATTTTCAAAAAACTAGGGAGTGTAAGAAGTGATGGAAAATAGTACGACCGAAGCGCGTAATGAAGCGACGATGCATCTTGATGAAATGACTGTGGAAGAGGCTTTAATTACGATGAATAAAGAAAATCAGCAAGTCCCGTTAGCAGTTCGAAAGGCAATACCACAATTGACAAAAGTAATTAAAAAAACAATTGCACAGTATAAAAAGGGTGGACGATTGATTTATATCGGTGCAGGTACAAGTGGAAGATTGGGTGTCTTAGATGCAGCGGAGTGTGTACCTACATTCAATACTGACCCTCATGAAATTATAGGCATTATTGCTGGTGGACAACATGCTATGACGATGGCTGTAGAAGGTGCGGAAGATCACAAAAAATTAGCGGAAGAAGATTTGAAAAATATAGATTTAATATCAAAAGATGTCGTTATAGGAATTGCCGCGAGTGGCAAAACGCCATATGTTATAGGCGGTTTAACATTTGCTAACACAATCGGTGCTACAACAGTATCTATTTCATGCAATGAACATGCAGTTATAAGTGAAATTGCGCAGTATCCAGTAGAAGTTAAAGTTGGTCCAGAAGTATTAACTGGTTCAACACGTTTAAAGTCTGGTACAGCACAAAAGTTAATTTTAAATATGATTTCAACCATCACAATGGTTGGTGTCGGAAAAGTTTACGATAACCTCATGATTGATGTTAAAGCAACCAATCAAAAACTGATCGACCGTTCAGTGCGTATTATTCAAGAAATATGTGCTATCACATATGATGAAGCAATGGTGTTATATCAGGTGTCTGAGCATGATGTGAAAGTTGCGACAGTTATGGGTATGTGTGGCATTTCTAAGGAAGAAGCAACAAGACGGTTATTAAACAATGGTGACATTGTTAAACGAGCAATCAGAGATAGACAACCTTAGGAGGGATTTAAATGACCAAAGAACAACAACTTGCAGAACGAATTATTGCTGCAGTAGGTGGTATGGATAATATAGATAGTGTCATGAACTGTATGACACGTGTGCGTATTAAAGTATTAGATGAGAATAAAGTAGATGACCAAGAACTAAGGCACATTGATGGTGTCATGGGTGTTATACACGATGAACGCATTCAGGTTGTGGTTGGACCTGGTACAGTCAATAAAGTGGCTAATCATATGGCTGAGTTAAGTGGTGTTAAACTAGGAGACACAATACCACACAATCACAATGATAGTGAAAAAATGGACTATAAATCATATGCAGCTGATAAAGCAAAGGCGAATAAAGAAGCACATAAAGCAAAACAAAAGAATGGTAAGTTGAATAAAGTATTGAAATCAATTGCCAATATCTTTATACCATTGATTCCTGCATTTATTGGAGCTGGATTAATTGGTGGTATTGCAGCAGTACTGAGTAACTTAATGGTGGCAGGTTATATTTCAGGTGCTTGGATTACGCAACTTATAACAGTATTTAATGTCATTAAAGACGGTATGTTAGCATACTTAGCTATTTTTACTGGTATTAATGCGGCTAAAGAATTTGGTGCGACACCAGGACTTGGTGGCGTGATTGGTGGTACAACGTTATTAACGGGTATTGCTGGTAAAAATATTTTAATGAATGTCTTCACTGGAGAACCATTGCAACCTGGACAAGGTGGAATTATTGGCGTTATTTTTGCCGTTTGGATTTTAAGTATTGTCGAAAAGAGATTGCATAAAATTGTGCCAAATGCGATTGATATTATTGTAACGCCGACTATTGCATTGTTGATTGTAGGACTATTAACTATCTTTATCTTTATGCCATTAGCAGGTTTTGTTTCAGACAGTTTAGTTTCAGTAGTTAACGGAATTATTAGTATTGGTGGCGTATTTAGTGGATTTATCATTGGTGCAAGCTTCCTACCATTGGTTATGTTAGGGCTTCATCATATTTTTACGCCAATTCATATAGAAATGATTAACCAATCAGGTGCTACTTACTTATTGCCAATTGCAGCGATGGCTGGTGCTGGACAAGTAGGTGCCGCATTAGCACTTTGGGTAAGATGTAAACGCAACACAACATTACGTAATACTTTAAAAGGTGCATTGCCAGTTGGTTTCCTAGGTATCGGAGAACCATTAATCTATGGTGTGACTTTGCCATTAGGTCGACCTTTCTTAACTGCTTGTATTGGTGGTGGTATTGGTGGCGCTGTAATAGGTGGAATTGGACATATTGGTGCCAAAGCAATAGGCCCAAGTGGTGTGTCACTCTTACCATTAATCTCAGATAATATGTATTTAGGTTATATTGCAGGATTACTTGCTGCGTATGCTGGTGGATTCGTTTGTACATATTTATTTGGAACGACAAAGGCGATGCGACAGACAGATTTGTTGGGTGATTAATGATGACAAATATTTTATATCGCATTGATAAGCAGTTGAGTGATTTTACGAAGACAGAAAAGATAATCGCTGATTACATTTTAAAGAATCCACATAAAATCATTGATATGACTGTGAATGATTTGGCAGATGTTACGAATGTTAGTACAGCATCAATTGTTAGATTTAGTCGGAAAATGACACATCAAGGTTTTCAAGAGCTAAAGATTGCGATATCTCGATACTTACCCGAAGATATTGCAACCAATCCACATTTAGAATTGATTGAAAATGAATCTGTAGAAACTTTGAAAAATAAAATGATTGCTAGAGCAACGAATACGATGCGATTTGTATATTATGGATGCGCAAATTGATGCAATTTGTGATGTGTTGAAAAATGCCAGGACAATATTTTTATTTGGATTTGGCGCATCGAGTTTGACTATTGGTGATCTTTTTCAAAAGTTATCTCGTATTGGCTTAAATGTCAGGTTATTACATGAAACGCATTTACTTGTGTCAACATTTGCGACGCATGATGATAGAGATTGCATGATTTTTGTGACGAATCAAGGTAGTCATAGTGAATTGCAGTCAATTGCACAGGTGGCCACACATTACAGTATTCCCATCATAACTATATCTAGTACAGCTAATAATCCAGTGGCTCAAATTGCAGACTATGCATTGATTTATGGCAGAACTGATGAAAATGAAATGCGTATGGCGGCTACAACGTCACTATTTGCACAGTTATTCACGGTAGATATATTGTACTATCGATTTGTAGCATTAAATTATCATGCGATTCTAGATTGTATAACCCAATCGAAAATGGCACTTGATAATTACAGGAAGCATCTTGCGACGATAGATTTTAAACATTAGATATTGTGTGCGTTCTAACATAAAGTTAGTTGCAACGTAAACAATTGAAGTTTTTGATGTGATTCAGTTGCTTGATGAAAAATTGTTGCTACAAGTTTGTAAAACTGGCATAGAGGCTATTTTGAAAATGATAAAGGCGTGACAAATTAAAGCAAAGTTCAGATTTGAGCTTTGCTTTTTTCATAGATGGAAATTAAATGCTGAAGAATAATTTTAATGCTAAATGAACTAATACGAAGGTGCTAAAAGCAATTATTATCAAATTAGTGATATGAATGAAATGTTTAAATCGTTTGCGTTGATTGTATTCGGGACTTTTATAGAGTAGGTAGTAGTACATAAAGAGTATGGCTGCGAACATGCCGAATATTGAAGTGAAGTTACCTACAGTGACTGCCATGTAATGATTTAAAGTTAAATAGTAACTTAGACTAATAATAAAAAATAAAATGATTTGATAGGTAATTAACACCATTCAAGTCCCTCCATTAATCGTAGACAAAAAATTTATCAATGATTTGATTATTTGTATTCAAATTTTAGTATACGACTTACCTCAAAGACAAATATTAAAAGATAAGACAATAAAATTAGAATAAATTTACGTTTGAAGATAAAAAACAAACATTTTTCATTAAAGTTTATGATATATTTAGAGCAATAGAAAGTGTATGGAAGGGGATATGAATGGCATACCAAAGTGAATACGCATTAGAAAATGAAATGATGAATCAACTTGAACAATTGGGTTACGAAAGAGTAACAATACGTGATAATAAGCAATTGCTTGATAATTTTAGAACGATTTTAAATGAGCGTCATGCGGACAAATTAGAAGGCAATCCCTTAACAGATAAAGAATTTCAACGTCTGTTAACGATGATTGATGGGAAAAGTATTTTCGAGAGTGCCCGTATTTTACGTGATAAATTACCACTTAGACGTGATGATGAGTCTGAGATTTATTTGTCGTTTTTAGATACGAAAAGTTGGTGTAAAAATAAGTTTCAAGTGACGAATCAAGTATCTGTCGAGGATACATATAAAGCACGTTATGATGTAACGATATTAATCAACGGACTACCCCTTGTCCAAGTTGAATTGAAACGTCGAGGTATTGATATTAATGAGGCGTTTAACCAAGTAAAACGTTACCGCAAACAAAATTACACAGGCTTATTCCGCTACATACAAATGTTTATCATTAGTAATGGTGTTGAAACGCGATACTTTTCTAATAATGATAGCGAACTATTGAAGAGTCACATGTTTTATTGGAGTGATAAACAGAATAACCGAATCAATACATTACAATCGTTTGCTGAGTCGTTTATGAGACCTTGTCAATTAGCTAAGATGATATCGCGCTATATGATTATTAATGAAACAGATAGAATACTGATGGCAATGCGTCCGTATCAAGTGTATGCGGTAGAAGCACTTATTCAACAAGCGACTGAGACAGGGAATAATGGATATATTTGGCATACAACTGGAAGTGGTAAGACGTTGACTTCTTTTAAAGCGAGTCAGATTTTATCACAGCAAGACGACATTAAGAAAGTTATCTTTTTGGTTGACCGTAAAGACTTGGATAGTCAAACAGAAGAGGAATTTAATAAATTTGCTAAGGGTGCTGTAGACAAAACTTTTAATACCTCGCAACTGGTACGCCAACTAAATGATAAAAGTTTGCCACTTATTGTAACGACGATTCAAAAAATGGCTAAAGCGATTCAAGGTAATGCCCATTTATTAGAACAGTATAAAACGAATAAAGTTGTATTTATTATTGATGAGTGTCATCGCAGTCAATTTGGTGACATGCATCGTCTAGTTAAACAACATTTCAAAAATGCCCAATACTTTGGATTCACTGGTACGCCACGTTTTCCAGAAAATAGTAGTCAAGATGGTAGAACAACTGCAGATATTTTCGGTAGATGCTTACATACGTATTTAATTAGAGATGCCATTCATGATGGTAATGTACTTGGTTTCTCAGTTGACTATATTAATACTTTTAAAAATAAAGCTTTAAAAGCAGAAGATAACAGCATGGTTGAAGCAATTGATACGGAAGAAGTATGGTTAGCGGATAAACGTGTGGAATTAGTAACACGACATATCATCAATAATCATGATAAATATACACGTAATCGTCAATATTCAAGTATATTTACAGTCCAAAGTATTCACGCGCTTATTAAATATTATGAGACATTTAAGCGACTTAACAAAAAGTTGGAACAACCATTAACGGTAGCTGGTATATTTACGTTTAAACCTAATGAAGATGATCGTGATGGTGAAGTGCCATATCATTCACGTGAAAAATTAGAGATAATGATTAGTGATTATAATAAAAAGTTCGAGACGAATTTTTCAACAGACACAACTAATGAGTATTTTAATCATATTTCAAAAAACGTTAAAAAGGGCGTTAAAGATAGTAAAATTGATATCTTAATCGTTGTTAATATGTTCTTAACTGGTTTTGATAGTAAAGTACTGAACACTTTATATGTTGATAAGAATTTAATGTATCATGATTTAATTCAAGCGTATTCACGTACAAATAGGGTTGAAAAAGAATCAAAGCCATTTGGTGACTTGAAAAAAGAGACAGACGATGCACTGAGAGTATTCTCACAAACAAATGATACGGATACAATTTTAATGCGTAGTTATGAAGAGTATAAAAAAGAATTTATGGACGCTTATCGTGAGCTTAAAATGATTGTGCCGACACCACACATGGTTGATGACATTCAAGATGAAGAAGAGCTAAAGCGCTTTGTTGAAGCTTATCGTTTATTAGCTAAAATAATATTACGTTTAAAAGCATTTGACGAGTTTGAGTTTACAATTGATGAAATTGGAATGGATGAACAAGAGAATGAAGACTATAAAAGTAAATATTTAGCTGTGTACGATCAAGTAAAAAGAGCGACGGCTGAGAAAAATAAAGTATCCATTTTAAATGATATTGATTTCGAAATAGAAATGATGCGTAATGATACGATTAATGTGAATTATATTATGAATATATTGAGACAAATTGATCTTGAAGACAAAGCGGAACAACGTCGTAACCAAGAACAAATTAGACGCATTTTAGATCATGCAGATGATCCGACATTGAGGTTAAAACGAGATCTAATTAGAGAATTCATCGACAATGTTGTACCTTCTTTAAATAAGGATGATGATATCGATCAAGAATATGTTAATTTCGAAAGCATTAAAAAAGAAGCGGAGTTCAAAGGATTTGCTGGAGAGAAATCTATCGATGAACAAGCCCTAAAAACAATTTCAAATGACTACCAGTATAGTGGTGTTGTAAACCCACATCAC
>OBVS01000396.1_pt1 | contig 9477 bp, 6 predicted proteins | sample 1476211 | NCBI WGS metagenome assembly OBVS01 (sample SAMEA2580025, study PRJEB22360) | human gut metagenome | biome: human gut; feature: human-associated habitat; material: faeces | place: Denmark | collected 2008/2010 | reverse complement strand
GGGAGCCATTACATCTTGTGAGTGTTTGATTGATAATAATGTAATAGGTATAAAGCCTGATGATAATATTATTAATTTATTATATTTTTATTATTATTTATTAAAAATAGATATGCTTCATTACTCTGAGTCTACAACGCTTCCTTCAGTAAGAAAATCAACTATTGAAAAAATAAAAGTTAAAATACCACCAATTGATGTACAAAATAAACGAGTCACAATACTAAATATTTGTCATAAAATTATTAAGTATCAGGTTGAATTAATTCATAATTTAGATCTATTAGTCAAATCCCGATTTGTTGAAATATTTGGAGCATTTAATATAAATTGTAATAATTACAATACAATAAAATTTAAGGATTTAATCGAGCAAAATAACATTAATGAAGAAGACATGGTTTGGTTGTTAAATTTAGATATGATTAAGCCTAATACTGGAGAAATAATAGAGAAAGTTTATATAAATAGACAAAATATACCAACATCAAGTATTTCTTTTAACAATGGCACTGTTCTTTACTCTAAACTTAGACCTTATTTGAATAAAGTAGTTATTGCTGATGAAAATGGATATGGTACGTCTGAACTAATTCCATTGAATTCATATAAAAATGGTTTAACTGCAGAGTATTTAGCATATTATCTACGTCAAGATAGTTTTGTGGAATATATTAAAGATAAGGTTACCGGTGCTAAGATGCCGCGTGTTGCTATGGATATTTTACGAAATATAGATATTATTAAACCCAATTATATCTCTCAGGAGCAATTTTCTAGTTTTGTTAATCATATCAACAAATTGAAATCTGATGTACAAAAGTCTATAGATGAGACTCAACTTTTAATGGATTCTTTAATGCAAGAGTATTTTGGTTAACATTCATTTGGTATACTTAAATAAAAAGAAAAGAGGTATACCTATGCAACAATTAATCAATGATATTCTATATGATATGAGTGAAGTTTTATCTGCTAAAGAATTATATGCTTTACAAATTGTTTTACAAAAGAAATTAAATACACAAAATAATCAAACATATCCATATACTAATATTGAGTATATGGATATGTTTATTTCTGCTAAAAGAATTGAAGGTTGTTCAGAACGAACTTTAGCTTATTATAAAGCTACTATTGAACATATGCTCAGTATAATAGTTATACCATTGCGCCAGGTTCAAACTGATGATTTGAGAGCTTACTTGGCAGAATATCAATTAAGAAATAATTGTAGTAAAACTACTGTAGATAATATTAGACGAAATCTTTCTAGCTTTTTCTCCTGGCTTGAAGCGGAGGATTATATAATTAAAAGCCCAATTAGACGAATTCATAAGATTAGAACCGGTAGTAAAGTCAAAGAAACATTATCTGAAGAGTGTATTGAAAAGCTTCGGGACTCCTGTCTACAGATTCGTGATTTAGCAATGATAGACCTTTTGTACTCAACAGGCATCCGAGTAGGTGAATTAGTAAACCTTAATATAAATGATATTAATTTTGAAGAAAGAGAATGCATTGTCTATGGTAAAGGAAATAAACAACGTAAGGTTTATTTTGATGCTAAAACTAAAGTTCATCTTAAACGATATTTGGAACAAAGAAAGGATTATAGTGAAGCATTATTTGTTACATTAGATAGTCCTTTCAAAAGATTAAAAATTAGTGGTGTAGAAATTAGACTTAGAACGTTAGGTCGATTAGCTTCATTAGATCAGAGGGTACATCCTCATAAGTTTAGAAGGTCTATGGCAACAAGAGCTATTGATAAAGGAATGCCCATTGAACAAGTACAGAAGTTATTAGGGCATCAACAAATTGATACTACAATGCATTATGCAATGGTTAACCAATCTAATGTAAAAATATCTCATAGAAAATTCATCGGATAATCAAATTCATATTTGGTGAAATCTATGATTTATGTAAGACTAGGGGATTTATGTGTAATAAATTCAGGTGGAACTCCAAGAAGAAATAATGAAAGTTATTGGAAAAATGGTGATGTACCTTGGGTTAAAATTAGTGATTTAAAGAATGGGATTGTCGAAAGTACAGAGGAATTTATAACTTTAGATGGATTAAACAATTCTTCTGCAAAGATATTTCCTAAAGGTACATTGTTGTATACTATTTTTGCGACTATTGGTGAGGTTGCTATTTTAAAAATGGATGCTGCTACGAATCAGGCTATTGTTGGTATTCAATTAAAAGAAAATAAAAAAGTATATTTGAAATATATTTATTACTATTTAAAATCACAGACTAATAATATAAAACAGCTAGGTAGAGGTGTTGCTCAGAACAATATAAATCTATCAGTCGTAAAGAATATGATTATTCCTATTGTATCTTTAGAGAAACAAAGTAATATAATTGCTACGTTAAATAAACTTGAGAAAATAAAGGGAAATCGAATTACTATATTAAACTGTTTAGATGATCTTATAAAATCCCGATTTGTTGAATTGTTTGGTGATCCAGTTCTTAATGAAAAAGGGTGGAATTTAACTAGTCTTGAGTCTGTTTGTCAATCTATTTATGGAGGTGGGACTCCATCTAAAAAAATAAAAGAGTATTATAAGGGAACTATTCCATGGGTTACCTCCAAGGATATGAAAAGTGATATTATAGTTGATTCGATAGAACATATTACAGAGGTAGCAATTGACAATAGTTCGACAAAAATTATTCCCCCTGAATCTGTACTAATAGTGATCCGTAGTGGAATCTTAAAACATACTTTACCTGTTTGTATTAATAAGTCAAAAATAACTATTAATCAAGACTTAAAGGCATTAGTGCTAGATGAACGTTGTAAAGCAATATATCTACAATATCTTTTGAAGGCTTTAGAAAAGGAGATATTATCTGGTGTAAGGGCTGTTACTGCAGATAATATAGAGTTTAACTCTTTGAAAAAGAGGAGGATTCCTATTCCACCAATAAATATACAAATTAAATTTTCACAGATGGTAAATCAAATCAACAAATTGAAATTTGCTTAAATAGTGTATAATTAAACTAAGTATTATATAAAAAAGATGAAGTTACATGTATAGGGGATTATATATGGCTAATTTTGATTTTCTTAAAGGAATAGTTGAGTATAAAGTTTTTGCAGATGCAGCTATTGAGGCGGAGCGTGTCTTTCACTCATCACCATCTATGTGTGCAATTGGTTGTCGTAAGGCATTAGAGTTGGCTGTCAAATGGGTATATACAGCGGACTCTAGCATGATTATGCCTTATAAAGATAATCTTCAATCACTATTACATGCTAAATCCTTTAAAGAGGAGTTGCCTGAATCTTTGTGGCGTGAATTACAACCAATTGTAAAAATGGGGAATTTGGCTGTTCATTCTGACGCTAAGATTTTACCGAGAACAGCTATTATCTCATTACAGGCATTATTCAACTTTATTGAATGGATTGATTATTGTTATGGATATAACTATGTAGAGCGTACATTTGATGAGAATATAATTCCTAAGACTATAGTTCCTGTTGATGTTAAGAAAATCAAAGAGCAAGAAAGCTTGATTGCTCAGAATGCCCAACAAATTGAAAATCTATATTTAGAAATTGAAAAGCTTTCAAAGCAATTATCTTCCGCAAAATCTGAGCATGTTTTAATGCGTAGTTTACCTAAAGTACCTGAAACAGAGTCTGAAACACGTAGATATATAATTGATGTTGATCTTAAACTAATGGGTTGGAATTTTGACGGACCTAATAAAAATGTGTTTGAAGAGTTTAAAGTTTCAAATCCATATGTTCCAGGTGGCTCAAATCTTAGTGTTGATTACGTATTAATGGGGCGTGATGGTAAGCCTTTAGCATTAATTGAAGCTAAGAAAACTAGTCGTAATATAAATGATGGTAAGACACAGGCATTAGCTTATGCAAATGCATTAGAACGTGAATACGGACAACGTCCGATTATTTTCCTATCTAATGGGTATGAAACTCATATGTGGGATGATCTTGAATGGAATATGAGGCGTGTAAGTAGTGTATATGGTGTAAGTGACCTAGAACGACTTATTGTACGAAGAAAATTAGACAAGCCTATTTTAAGTACTATCCCAATTAATGATGACATTTCAGCACGCTATTATCAAAAAGAAGCGATTAGAGCTGTTTGTCAAAATCTTGAAAATAAGGTTAGAAGAAGCTTACTTGTTATGGCGACTGGTACAGGGAAAACCAGAACTTCAGTAAGCTTAGTTGATGTGCTTTCTCGTAGTAATCAAGTGACGAATGTATTGTTTTTAGCAGATAGAATTGCATTAGTAAGTCAAGCTAAAGATGCATTTAGAGAACATTTACCATCTGCATCGTTATGTAATCTTTGTGAAAGTAAAGATGATAAAAATGCTCGAATAGTTTTTTCAACATACCCTACAATATTAAATACTATCGAGAAATCATTAGATGGAGAAGGTAAGCGCTTATTTACTCCTGGTCATTTTGATTTAATAATTGTAGATGAAAGCCACCGTAGTATTTTCAAAAAATATAGAGCTATATTTGAATATTTTGATGCCATTCTTGTTGGTTTAACTGCTACACCTAAATCTGAGGTGGATAGAAATACTTTTGATTTCTTTGAAGTTGAAAATGGCGTTCCTACATATGCATATAGCTATGATGAGGCTATTAAGGATAATTATTTAGTACCATATTATAATTTTGAGATAGAATCAAAGTTTTTAACAGATGGCATTGTTTATGATGAGCTTTCAAAAGAAGACCAAGAACGACTAGAAGATGAAGCTTTAGAGCAGACAGGAGAATTTCAAGGTGATTATTCTGCTACGGAAGTAAATTCTATTATTTATAGTACAGACACAATAGATCATGTTTTAAGAGAACTGGATCAGAATGGTATAAAGACTCATAATGGAGATTCTTTAGGTAAAACAATTATCTTTGCTCAAAATAAAAAGCATGCTTATCTAATTGAAGATAGATTTAATTTGCTATATCGTTCTTCAAAAGGGAAAAAAGCACGTGTTATTGTTAGCTCTGATCAACATGCATTACATCTAATTGATCAGTTTAAATTTTCAGATGGTGAACCGGATATAGCAATTTCAGTAGATATGTTAGACACGGGAATTGATGTACCAGCATGTGTTAATTTGGTATTTTTTAAACGTATAAAATCAAAGACAAAATTCTGGCAAATGATAGGTCGTGGTACTCGACTCTGTCCAGAGATAGAGTTTTTTGATAAAAATAATGGAGATTATGTAGGTAAAAAGTACTTCTATATTTTTGATTACTGTAAAAATTTTGAGTATTTTAGAAATAAAAAAAATACGGTAGAAGTAAAAGGTAATAGTGCCACATTAGGTGAAAGAATTTTTGCTAAGCGTGCTCAAATTATTGCACGTCTACAAAGTGAAAAATATGTAAGTGAAGAATATCAAAGATGGCGTTCAGAACTTGTAGATGAGTGCTATAAAGAAGTTACTGAATTAGAAGTAACGAAACCGGTTGTCCGTTTACAGTTAAAATATGTAGATAAATATAGTGTAAAAATGGCATTTGATTATTTATCAAATATTGATGAGCATGACTTAATTACTTATGTTGCACCTTTAATTGGTGCTGATGTTAATGAAAATTTGGCACGAGGATTTGACAACTTTGTATATGAAGGGATTTTGAATCTCTTTAATGGTCAATCCCTTGACTACTTTAAGAAACGTGTAATAACCCTTTCCAATACTTTACTACAAAAAATTAGTATCGAACAAATTAGACAAAAACAAGATTTCTTGAAGTTAATAAAAGAAGATGCATATTGGCAAATTGTTGATACATTGCAGCTAAATCATCTCAGAAAAGAACTCAGAGATTTAATTCAGTTTCTTGATGTTGCAGAGCGTAGGGTTATTATAACAACAATTTCAGATTCAGTATTATTAACCAGAGAAGGCGATACTCTTATGCCTGAAGTTTTTGAGAGCTATAAAGAAAAAGTGGAGTCTTACTTCTTATCACATCAAGATCATCCAACAATTCAAAAACTTATTAATAATAATCCGATTAATGAAGACGACTACAAAGCGTTAAAACATATTTTTACTCATGATCTAGGTACTCCTAAGGATTATGAAGACCATTTTAAAGACAAAGAATTTGGATTAGTTGTTCGAGATATTGTAAAAATGAGACCAGAAGCTGCTGAAAAAGCCTTCTCAGATTTGATCAATAGTAAATCTATGAATATTAATCAGATTAACTATCTAAAACAAGTTATTAATTATATTGCTGTTAATGGATATATGGAATCTCCAAAAGTATTGTTAGAACCACCGTTTGACAGACCTTTTGATATGTGGAAACTCTTTGATCAAGCTGAAGCCGTTGAAATTGCAAATATAGTTAAGCAGATAAAAAATAACGCCTGCATAAAATAAGAATTTTATTAGCCATATATGAGGGGGAGACTATATGGATATACAAAAGTATTCTAGTGATTTTTCAGCTGAAAGTTTACGTAAAGGTTACATCAATAATATTCTTGAAAGAAATCCCTATATTCATAACTTCATTTCAATGTTATTAAATATTGAGAAGGGTGGAGTTATAGCTATAGATGGTGAATGGGGTAGTGGAAAAACGTATTTTGTTCATCAAGTAAAATGGCTTTTAGACTGTACTAGCAAAAATATTGATGGTGAGGTTGAAAGTGTATTAAGTAGAACAGTACCAAAATTAGATAATATTAAAAGTCATAAATATAAAGCGTTTTATTATGATGCTTGGAAATATGATAAGTCTAACAATCCTTTCTTTACTTTACTAAGAACTATGATACTTGCTTTTGGTGGTATTGATTATTTTAACCAAAAGAAAGGATTTATAGAATCTTTACTAAAAAGTGCTTCACATATTGTTAAGGGGATTACACCAATTGACGTAGAGTCGATTTTTAATGGCATTAAAGAGTTCTCTGGTATTAATGATACAACTCCATTGTCTGAACTTGAATTTATTGAGCAGATGGATAGTCAGGTCAATTCTTTTTTAGACTATATATGTGAGGGGCAATATGATAAATTAGTTATATTTATAGATGAACTTGATCGCTGTAGGCCTAGTTTTGCTGTCGAATTACTTGAGATAATAAAACATTATTTTAATAATGATAAATTGATTTTTGTTTTATCTACAAATCTTAAAGAATTTCAGTACTGCATAAAACATTATTATGGTGAGGGTTTTGATGGTTGGAAATATTTAGATCGTTTTATTGATATTCGTATTACATTACCTAAGATTACGGTGGAAGAGTATTGTAAATATTTATGGAATAATTTATATAATGATAGAATTGATGATTTAGCTATCTGTTGTGCTAAACATTTTGATTTAACACTTAGAGAAATTGAACGTTATAATATTTTAGTGAAATTATCAATACAAAATGCTCTAAAAAAACAGTATAAAGACAATGGATTTAAGGATGGCTATCAATATTTATATGCTTTTTGGATACCCATAATTTTAGCTGTTAAATTTTATTCAGGTGAAGAATATTATAAGTTTATCTCTGGTAAGAATTATTCTTTAATTAAAACATTAATGCAGATAGATAAATTTGAACATAGTGCAATTGCATTATTATTTAATGATAATGATAAGAATAACAGTAATTATGTAATTGTAAAAGAAAAAGTTGAATATTATTATGAAATGATTTTTAGTGGAGTTTATTCTAAAGGTATTACATCTGAATTAAGGGAATCTATAAAGCTTGACGACTTTAGCATTGATGGCGCTGTTAAGCAAAATTTAATAAATATGGTTAATTTATTTTCTACATGGTCAGTTTATGATGTTTAGTAGGGGTATTTTATATGAAGATAGGGAAACTAGAAGCTGTACCAGTACGTGATTTATGGGCCCATGAGCAATATGATTTTTCAGCATGGCTCGCAAAAGAAGCAAATCTATCAATTTTGGGAGATGATTTGGGGATAGCCTTTACTGCCATAGAAACTGAGCGGTTTATAGGTTCTTATAGATGTGATATTGTAGCTAAGGATGATAATAATGAAGGTAAAATTGTTATTATTGAAAATCAACTAGAAAGTTCTAATCATGATCATTTAGGAAAAATTATTACTTATGCATCAGGATTAGATGCTTCAAAAATTATTTGGATTGTTACAAATGCACGTTCAGAACATAAGAGTGCTATTGAATGGTTAAATAATAATACTAAGAATGATATTAATTTCTTTTTAATTGAATTAAAAGCTTATCGAATTGGTGACTCTTTGCCAGCCCCTAAGTTTGAAATTGTACAAATGCCAAATGATTTTATTAAGAATGGAAATGTGAAATCTAGAGATAAAACATTAAATCGTTCACAAGCTGCTAGGTATGACTTTTGGTCTCGTTTCATAGAATATAGTTCTACTCAATCTTCAATATTGAAAAATAGAAAAGCAAATATTAAGGATCGGATGTCTATATCTCTTGGTGTAAGTAATATTCGTATGGAGATTAAACTTACTGATAAAGCGCATTGTATTAGAATAGTCTTATGTATTCGTGATAATAAAGATCTATATCAGTTACTTGAAAAATTTAAGGATGATATTGAAAAAGATGTAATGTATCCCTTAATATGGAAAAATATTGATAATTTAAAACAATCAGAAATCATTTTTGAGATACCAGGATTAAATTTTGATGATGATAGTAATTATGACGATTTGATGCACGATACTTTAGAGAATCTAGTCCGCTTAAAGGATATTTATATTAAATATTTAAAGAAAATAGGGACTATGTAGTTTTTTAAATAGTTCTTATATTATTTAGCCCTCTTTTGGCTACTCTTATTAATCAGTTTTCTTTAATACATTTGATTATAGTTTAAGTGGTGAAATAAAATTAGATAGTGGAAACATAATAGTTGATATAGAACTACAACTAGTAAAAAATCTTAGGACCTATTAAAAATAAATGCGATACATTAACTATTCTTGATTTTGTAAAATATTGACGAAACAGTCTAACTTTTAGTTGGACTGTTTTTTGCTTTCATGAAATCTCTTTATTCTACCTGTATAATACTTTCATTAGTCTAATGAGAGGGTAGATATAGATGAGAGATACTGCAAAACAAATTATAAATTACTGGTATACACTTGAATGTTTGCAACCGAAAGAGGTACCTAAGTATAAAGCAATTCCTAAGAGGTATATTAAAGAACTTGTATTCAATACTGAAAATGATAGAACTACTATTTATCAACAGTCAGTAATTAATCCTTTTTGGAAAAATTCACATGTTTCTACGTATGTTGTACCGTTACCAAATTATTCTTATAATTATTCTATTATTGATGAGATTAAAAGTTTTAAGGATAAAAAGGCCTATGTGTTATGAACCGACCCCTTAATGTTAGACCAAAAATCTTAACGTTAAGGAGGTCGGTTTT
>OBVS01000395.1_pt1 | contig 9523 bp, 5 predicted proteins | sample 1476211 | NCBI WGS metagenome assembly OBVS01 (sample SAMEA2580025, study PRJEB22360) | human gut metagenome | biome: human gut; feature: human-associated habitat; material: faeces | place: Denmark | collected 2008/2010 | reverse complement strand
AGAATAAAAAGATTTTTCTGAAATTTAATCTATCAATTACATTGATTTACTAATATAATTAGAAAGTAAATTTTATTTGATCAAAGTAAATGGGGGAAGTACTGTGATAAAAAATAATAAAACAGTTGAAGATACGTATTCAACAGGCGCAATTGTTGATTCAATATCATCTTCAGTACAAATGAAGCAAGTAATGGTACAGCAAACACCTGGCCGATATATGCTTAAAGCAATGATGGCCGGATTTTTACTCTCAATCGTTACTGTATTTATGTTCGGAATAAAGACGCAGTTTGCGAGTACTCACGTAGATGGACTTATCAATTTAATGGGAGCCATTGCGTTTAGTTTAGGTTTGATTTTAGTTGTATTAACTAACTCTGAATTATTAACAAGTAACTTCATGTACTTTACAGTAGGCTGGTATTATAAAGTCGTTTCTGTTAAGAAGATGACTTGGATTTTATTATATTGTTTCTTAGGAAATATTTTAGGTGGGTTTGTGTTATTTTTCTTAATGAAATTTGCGCATGTCATGACACCTGAAATGACACAAGCTTTAACAGCTTTAGTTCAGAAAAAGACTGTTGATTCAACATGGTTGAATATTTTTACAAAAGGTATTTTCTGTAACTTCTTTATTAATATTGGTATTTTCATCTCTATGCAATTCAAAGGCGGCTTAACAAAGGCATTCTTCATAGCTTGTGGTGTCGTGGTCTTTGTATACATGGGATATGAGCACGTTGTGTTCAATGCAGGTCTATATGCAGGTATGGTATTCTTTAACCTTGATGCAGTTTCATGGTTACACGTTTTAAAAAATATCGTTTTTGCTTTCTTAGGTAACTTTGCCGGTGGCGGTATTTTTGTAGGTCTCGTTTATGCTTTCTTAAATGGTAAGCGTAATCGTTTAGAGCAACAATAATTAAGATGTAGTGATTAAATAGCGTAACAATGAATCATTCTTCCAAACCATTCATGAATTTGAATGGTTTTTTTACGTTGAGAGAGTAATTTTTAATAAGTTTCATGAGAGTATTGGTGTATTCAGATGAAGCATACTTTCTGACATGTGATAAATTTATTGATACACTTTGATGGATATTTATTTTAAAAATAAAATATGGTTAAATCATTTAAAAAAGAGTGGGGATTAATATGACAAAAACGATGATTCGACTCGCAAGTGAACAAGATGCAGAAAAATTGCAACAACTCATGCATGAAGCATTTACGCCTCTAAGAGAACTAGGTATTGATTGGCCTTCAGTTAATGCTAATTTAGATGCTGTTAAAGAAAATATAGATAAAAATACTACATTTGTCATGACAATTGATGATGAAATTATATCTACGATTACGGTTAGATATCCTTGGGGAAGTGTGAAAAGCATTTCGGGCTATCCTTTTGTCTGGTGGTTTGCGACAAATCCTGAGTATGAAGGGAAAGGCTATGGTAGCCAATTACTTACTTATGTTGAAGAAGCATTTTTACGAGATACGTTAAAGTCAGCGGCAGTTACTTTAGGTACATCTGCAAGATTGCATCCGTGGTTACTTAAAATTTATGAAAAAAGAGGTTATGAAATATACAGCGAACATGAAAATGATGATGGCGATTTAGGTGTGATCATGCGCAAAGTATTGATACCCGAGCGCTTTGACGAAACAATATTAGGCCAACCACCATTTTAAGATAATAATATACACTACAAGCGACCGATATATTGATGCTTGCTCAAATAAATGTTGAGTAGGGATTCATATATGGTCGCTTTTTTGATTTAACAAAAAGGGAAAATGTATAAGGAATATGCATGACTACAGGCATCAGGGAATTCCCTGATTTTACATTATAATGTGATTCTTTTCACAAAAACAAAATGATTTGGTATACAATACGTGTGAAAGGGTTGGTAAATGTGAATGGGAATATCATTGTTGCACATGGCATGAGGCACGGACGACAGAATCAAGCGTTAGAAGAATTTATTTCTGAATTAGTAAAAGATGATATACATCACTATGATATTGCGTTTTTAGAAAGTGAGCATCAGGATTTAGAGACGGTAATGACGACGTTGATTCAAAGTGGGGTTGACCATTTTAAAATTATACCATTGCTAATCTTTAGTGCAATGCATTATCTCAAGGATATACCGAATATCGTTCATGAAATGAAACGACGGTATCCAGACATAAAGGTAGAAGTAAGCGAGCCACTTGGCACACATCCTTTAATGAGACGATTAATTGAACAACGTATTTGTGACGCATTAGCAGGCGACGAACAACAAGTTGGAGTTATGGTTGTTGCACACGGCAATATTAATGGAAAGTTTACTAAGGCACACGAAGAGTTACAAATATGCACTCAAAATTTGCAAATTAGCAAGCCGACATATGCGAGAACGCTATATGGAGAGATTAGTTTTACACATGATTTAGAAAGCATCTCGAAACGGTATCAAAAATTGATTGTCGTACCATTATTTTTATACGACGGAAGGCTTGTTAACAAAGTGAAGCAGCAAATGAATGACATGGTTATTAATACAGATATACACATCACACCTTCAATTAACTTCGACCCAATTTTAAAGCAAATCATTAACGATAGATTAGAAAGCTTAATGATTCCGATGAAAATATAAAAGCACTAACGAAAAATTAACACCTTTTTTTGAAATAAATATTATGGAGTAAAGGGGCATATTTTATGGCAAAGCAAAAACTAGTAATGATTGGTAACGGTATGGCGGGCATTCGAACAATCGAAGAAATATTAGAGCGCGCCAACGATTTATATGATATTACGGTAATAGGTAAAGAACCTTATCCAAACTATAACCGCATCATGCTTTCAAATATTTTACAAAATAAAATGACAGTTGAAGAAACAATTATGAATCCATATGAGTGGTATGAGGAACATGGTATCGAGTTAATTACAAATGATCCTGTAATTGAAGTAGATAGAGCAAATCAATCAGTTACTACTGCAAATGGTATTGAAGTATCATACGATAAATTGATTTTTGCGACAGGTTCTAAAGCATTCGTCATTCCAGTTCCAGGTTCGACATTACCGAGTGTAATTGGTTGGAGAACGATTGATGATACTGAACAAATGATGAACATTGCGAAGACTAAAAAGAAAGCAATTGTAATTGGTGGAGGCTTACTAGGTTTAGAGTGTGCACGTGGTTTATTAGATCAAGGTATGGAAGTAACGGTGTTACATTTAGCTGAATGGTTGATGGAAATGCAGCTAGACCGTAAAGCTGGAAATATGCTTAAAGCAGATCTAGAAAAGCAAGGTATGAAGTTTGAAATGCAAGCCAACACAACTGAAATCTTAGGAGAAGATGATGTTGAAGGTGTTAAATTGGCTGATGGACGCGAGATTCCGGCAGACTTAGTCGCAATGTTCTTATTTGTTAGGGCAGTAGGTATTCGACCATACACAGAAGTAGCCAAAGAATCAGGTCTAGATGTTAATCGTGGTATTGTTGTCAATGATGTGATGCAAACAAGTGATAGCAATGTATATGCAGTTGGTGAATGTGCAGAACATAACGGCAAAGTTTATGGACTCGTTGCACCACTATATGAACAAGGTAAAGTATTAGCTGATCATTTAACAAATAAAGAAACGAACGGATACAAGGGATCAACAACATTTACGTCATTAAAAGTTTCTGGGTGTGACTTGTATAGTGCTGGGCAAATTGTAGAAAATGCAGAAATTAAAGGTATTGAAATATTTAATAGTGTTGATAATAACTATAAAAAAATCTTTTTAAAAGACGGTAATGTAGTTGGTGCAGTACTATATGGTGATATCGATGATGGTTCACGCTTTTATAACATGATGAAAAAAGGTGAATCCACTGAAGATTACACACTTGTATCATTGCTTACTAAAGGTGGAGAAGAGGCATCGCTATCAATTGCTGATATGGCTGATGATGAAACAATTTGTGGTTGTAATGGTGTTGATAAAGGTACTATAGTAAATGCGATTACGGAAAATGACTTTACAACAGTTGAAGAAGTAACGGCTAAAACAAAAGCGGGGAATTCATGTGGTAAATGTAAACCGCAAATTGCTCAAATATTGCAGCACACCTTAGGAGATGACTTTGTTGCCGCAAAACCTGCTGGTATATGTGGTTGTACTGATTTGACACGCGATCAAATAAGAGCGAAAGGTTTAAAAACATCTAAAGAAGTTCGACATGTTTTAAACTTTAAAAATAAAGGTGGATGTCCAAAATGTCGACCAGCAATCAACTATTATTTAAACATGGTTTATCCACATGATCATGAAGATGAAAGAGAATCAAGATTTGCTAACGAACGTTACCATGCGAATATTCAAAATGATGGTACATTTTCTGTTATACCTCAAATGCGTGGGGGTGTTACAGATGCAGACCAACTGATTCGTCTAGGAGAAGTGGCTAAGAAATATCATGTGCCACTAGTTAAAGTGACAGGTTCGCAACGTGTCGGTTTGTATGGAGTTAAAAAAGAAGAATTACCAAATATATGGGAAGACCTAGGTATGCGTTCAGCATCAGCTTATGGTAAGAAAACACGCTCAGTTAAAAGCTGTGTTGGTAAAGAGTTTTGTCGATTTGGTACGCAATACACGACACGACTTGGCATTCGTTTAGAAAAAACATTTGAATACATCGATACACCTCATAAATTCAAAATGGGTGTATCAGGCTGCCCAAGAAGTTGTGTTGAATCAGGTGTTAAAGATTTTGGTATTATCTCAGTTGAAAATGGATTCCAAATCTATATCGGTGGTAATGGTGGTACAGAAGTTGAAAAAGCTGAATTTTTAACAACTGTAGAAACAGAAGATGAAGTAATCAAATTATGTGGTGCTTTGATGCAATATTATCGCGAAACAGGTATATATGCTGAAAGAACAGCGCCATGGTTAAGAAGACTTGGATTTGAAAATGTAAAAGAAGTCTTACTTGACCCAGAAAGACAAAATGAACTATTTGAACGCATTATGGATGCTAAAAAAGCAGTCGAAGCTGAACCTTGGGAAGCAATAACTAGCAATGCGCAAGCACGTAAAATTTTTGAAGTGGAGAAGGTGTAATACATGGAAACAAAAGAAAAAATTAAAGTGACAACTATAGATGAATTAACACCCCTAATTGGAAAAAAGGTTATTGTCAAAGGCAAAGAGGTAGGATTGTTTTTAACAGAAAGTGGCAAAATTCATGCGATTCACAATATCTGTCCACACAAACAAGGACCATTGTCTGAAGGGACAGTGAGTGGGGAATATGTATTTTGCCCGCTCCACGATCAAAAAATTGATTTAAACACAGGTATTGTTCAAGAACCTGATGAAGGTTGCGTAGATGTTTATGAGGTAGAAGTTACAGACGGGAACGTATATATATGTCTGTAGAGGAATATGGCAAGGTTTACTTGATAGGTGCGGGCCCAGGTAATCCGAATTATTTGACGAAAAAGGCTGAGCGTTTAATACGTGAAGCGGATGTCATTCTATATGATCGATTAGTGAATCCGTTAATTTTACAATATGCGAATTTGACTACTGAAATTATCGATGTTGGTAAAAAGCCGTATGCAAAACATATTCAGCAAGAAAAAATAAATGACTGTATCGTGGAAGCAGCGCGTCGATATAACAAGGTTGTTAGACTTAAAGGTGGCGACCCAGCAATATTTGGACGAGTTCAAGAAGAAGTTGACACACTAAACAACTTTAATATTGCGTTTGAAATTGTACCTGGTGTGACATCTGCGAGTGCTGCAGTTGCTACGATGCAAACAGGATTAACGATGCGTGCTGTTGCTAAAAGTGTGACATTTTCTACAGGTCACTTTAAAGATTCAGAAGAAAATGAAGTGGATGTCAATTCCTTAGTGAATGGTGGCACGTTAGCAATTTGTATGGGGGTAAAACGTTTAGGGAAAATTATCACACAGATACAACAATACACAGATATTGATTACCCGATAGCGATTGTCTTTCAAGCATCGTGTTTTAACGAGTTTGTTGTTAAGGGGCGTTTAAGTAATATTATTTCAAAATTGCAACACTATTCAATTGAGGCGAAACCAGGTATATGTATTATTGGGGAAGTTGTTGGTTATACTGAAAACACTCCTAAATCATATGATCCTATGAAGCAATTTTATGTAGTAAGTGGTTCTAAACATGACGCCCTTATGCTCTGTGAACATTTATATGACGAAGGTTATGGCTGTTTGCTAAACCCAAATGATACATCGAATGGCACATATCATTCGTCGCAATATGATTACTATGATGCATTTATTAAGCAGCAAGAAAATGTAACATATATTTCAACCGATCGTGCAGATGCTAATACAGTGTTATGTCACTAATTTATAAAAAATAAATGAATAAGTAAGGTTTCAACCGAGAGAATATATTCGTGTTGAAGCCTTATTTGTCGTTGTGCCAAATTTGAACGATTTAGATTGGCAATAAGCACGACCATACATGATTGTGTATTATTTCAATGAAATCCCGTTATTGATAGGGAAATTCCTTAAGTAATTAGGTGATTCCCTAATATTTTATGTTTGTGAAAAAATGTACAATCTAATTAAAGCAATAGTCTTGGGCATTTTAAAGTATTTAAAAACACGACATCTACACATCGTATTTTTATACGTAGGAGGATATAAATATGGGAAAATTTGGATTGAATTTCTTTAAGCCAACAGAAAAATTTAATGGGAATTGGTCGATCCTAGAAAGTAAAAGTAGAGAATGGGAAAAAATGTACAGAGAACGTTGGAGCCACGATAAAGAAGTAAGAACAACACATGGTGTTAACTGTACAGGCTCATGTTCTTGGAAAGTATTTGTGAAAAATGGTGTGATTACCTGGGAAAATCAACAAACTGACTATCCAAGTTGTGGTCCGGATATGCCTGAATACGAACCGAGAGGATGTCCACGAGGTGCGTCATTCTCTTGGTATGAATACAGTCCGCTTCGAATCAAATATCCATATATTCGTGGAAAACTCTGGGATTTATGGACTGAAGCATTAGAAGAAAACAATGGTAATCGCGTTGCTGCATGGGCGTCTATTGTTGAAAATGAAGACAAAGCCAAACAATATAAGCAAGCCCGAGGTATGGGAGGGCACGTGCGTTCAAATTGGAAAGACGTGACAGAGATAATCGCAGCACAATTACTGTATACAATAAAAAAATATGGTCCAGATCGAATCGCAGGATTTACACCTATTCCAGCGATGTCAATGATTAGTTATGCAGCAGGTGCTCGATTCATCAATTTGCTTGGTGGTGAAATGCTTAGTTTTTATGACTGGTATGCAGATTTACCACCTGCCTCTCCACAAATTTGGGGAGAGCAAACAGATGTGCCTGAATCAAGTGACTGGTATAACGCATCATACATTATTATGTGGGGATCTAATGTACCTTTAACACGTACTCCGGATGCACATTTTATGACAGAAGTCCGCTATAAAGGTACAAAAGTCATTTCAGTAGCACCAGATTACGCAGAAAATGTGAAATTTGCAGATAACTGGCTAGCACCGAATCCTGGTTCAGATGCTGCAATTGCACAAGCAATGACGCATGTTATTTTACAAGAACATTATGTTAATCAACCTAATGAACGCTTTATAAATTACGCCAAACAATATACAGATATGCCGTTTATTATCATGCTGGATGAAGATGAAAATGGATATAAAGCGGGTCGATTTTTAAGAGCGAGTGACTTAGGTCAAACAACAGAGCAAGGCGAATGGAAGCCAGTTATTCATGATGCAATCAGCGATAGTTTAGTAGTACCTAATGGCACAATGGGTCAACGTTGGGAAGAAGGTAAGAAGTGGAACTTAAAACTAGAAACAGAAGATGGTTCTAAAATTAACCCTACATTATCAATGACAGATGGTGGATACGAATTAGAAACAATTCAATTCCCATACTTTGATAGTGATGGAGATGGGATATTCAATCGTCCAATTCCAACTCGACAAGTCACTTTAGCAAATGGTGACAAAGTCCGTATTGCTACAATTTTTGACTTAATGGCAAGTCAATATGGCGTGCGTCGTTTTGATCATAAATTAGAATCAAAAGGATACGACGATGCAGAATCAAAATATACACCTGCTTGGCAAGAAGCCATTTCAGGCGTAAAACAAAGTGTTGTCATTCAAGTAGCGAAAGAATTTGCGCAAAACGCTATCGATACTGAAGGGCGTTCAATGATTATCATGGGTGCGGGTATTAACCATTGGTTTAACTCAGATACGATTTATCGTTCAATCTTAAACTTAGTTATGTTATGTGGCTGTCAAGGTGTGAATGGTGGCGGTTGGGCTCACTATGTGGGACAAGAAAAATGTCGTCCGATTGAAGGATGGAGTACTGTCGCATTTGCGAAAGACTGGCAAGGACCACCACGTTTGCAAAACGGAACAAGTTGGTTCTATTTTGCAACAGACCAATGGAAATATGAAGAGTCAAATGTAGATCGTTTAAAATCTCCATTAGCTAAAACAGAGGAGTTAAAGCATCAACATCCAGCTGATTATAATGTTTTAGCAGCTAGACTTGGTTGGTTACCATCTTATCCACAATTTAATAAAAATAGTTTGTTGTTTGCAGAAGAAGCTAAAGATGAAGGCATTGAGTCGAATGAGGCAATTTTAAAACGCGCGATAGATGAAGTTAAGTCAAAACAAACGCAATTTGCGATAGAAGACCCGGATTTGAAAAAGAATCATCCGAAATCACTGTTTATATGGCGCTCAAATCTAATCTCAAGTTCTGCAAAAGGTCAAGAATACTTTATGAAGCATTTACTTGGCACAAAATCAGGTTTATTAGCTACACCAAATGAAGATGAAAAGCCAGAAGAAATTACGTGGCGTGAGGAAACAACAGGGAAATTAGATTTAGTCGTTTCTTTAGATTTCAGAATGACAGCAACACCTTTATATTCTGACATTGTTTTGCCAGCAGCGACTTGGTATGAGAAGCATGATTTGTCATCTACAGATATGCATCCATATGTACATCCTTTTAATCCAGCTATTGATCCATTATGGGAATCGCGTTCGGACTGGGATATTTATAAAACGTTGGCAAAAGCATTTTCAGAAATGGCAAAAGACTATTTACCTGGAACGTTTAAAGATGTTGTGACAACTCCACTTAGTCATGATACAAAGCAAGAAATTTCAACACCATACGGCGTAGTGAAAGATTGGTCGAAGGGTGAAATTGAAGCGGTACCTGGACGTACAATGCCTAACTTTGCAATTGTAGAACGCGACTACACTAAAATTTACGACAAATATGTCACGCTTGGTCCTGTACTTGAAAAAGGGAAAGTTGGAGCACATGGTGTAAGTTTCGGTGTCAGTGAACAATATGAAGAATTAAAAAGTATGTTAGGTACGTGGAGTGATACAAATGATGATTCTGTGAG
>OBVS01000385.1_pt1 | contig 9835 bp, 9 predicted proteins | sample 1476211 | NCBI WGS metagenome assembly OBVS01 (sample SAMEA2580025, study PRJEB22360) | human gut metagenome | biome: human gut; feature: human-associated habitat; material: faeces | place: Denmark | collected 2008/2010 | reverse complement strand
CAACATTTGACTTACCTCTTGTTTGATAAATTCTTGTAATTTTCTGACACGAACGTCACTCATATAAACCTCCTAGAATTGAGGTGCAATTTCTTCCATTAAGTATGCTTCGATAACGTCGCCTTCCTTCACATCGCGGTAACCTTCCAAGGAAATACCACATTCGAAGGATGTTTTAACCTCTTTCACTTCGTCTTTGAAGCGGCGTAAGGAGTCAACCTTACCTTCAAATACGACGATGCCATCACGGATCAAACGTACTTCAGAGTCGTTAGTAATACGACCTTCAGTTACATAAGAACCGGCAACGATAGCTTTAGGTGTAGAGATAACTTGACGCACCTCTGCACGACCAACGACAACCTCTTTGAATTGAGGAGCTAACATACCACGCATCGCAGACTCAACGTCGTTAATCGCATCGTAGATTACGCGATATGTACGAAGGTCAACTTTTTCATTTTCCGCAGCGCGGCGAACATTAGCATCAGGACGTACGTTGAAGCCCATTACGATTGCATTAGATGCAGAAGCCAACATGATATCGGATTCGTTGATAGCACCTACTGCAGCATGGACGATAACAATACGAACTTCAGGGTTTTTAATACCTTCTAAAGATTGACGCAATGCTTCTACAGAACCTTGAACGTCAGCTTTAATGATGATATTAAGGTCTTTTAACTCACCTTGTTGAATTTGGTTGAAAATATCATCCAATGTAACTTTGTGAGTTGCTTGTAATTCTTGAACGCGTTGTTTTGCAATACGTTTTTCAGCGATTGCACGTGCTTCATTATCATCCATACCATTGATGATTTCACCAGCTTGTGGAACTTCGGAGAAGCCCAAGATTTCTACTGGCATAGATGGACGAGCTACTTTTACTTTCTCGCCACGTTCATTTGTCATAGCACGAACTTTACCGTATGCAGTACCAGCAAGAACTGTATCACCTACGCGGAGGGAACCTTTTTGTACCAATACTGTACATACAGCACCACGGCCTTTATCAAGTTGAGCCTCGATAACTACGCCATAAGCTTTACGGTTAGGGTTCGCTTTTAATTCCATAACCTCTGCTACGAGCAAGATATTTTCGAGCAAGTCGTCGATACCTTGTTTTTGTTTAGCAGATACAGGAACCATGATTACATCGCCGCCCCATTCTTCTGGTAAAAGGCCATATTCAGACAATTGTTGTTTAACATGGTCTGGGTTAGCACCTGGTTTATCCATTTTATTAATAGCTACGATAATAGGTACGTCTGCAGATTTTGCATGGTTAATAGCCTCGATAGTTTGCGGCATTACACCATCATCAGCAGCTACAACGAGAACTGCGATATCTGTAGATTTAGCACCGCGAAGACGCATAGCTGTAAACGCTTCATGGCCAGGAGTATCAAGGAATGTGATTTTATTGTCGTTATAACGAACTTGGTAAGCACCGATATGTTGAGTAATACCGCCAGCTTCGCCAGCTGTTACGTTAGTTTGACGAATTACGTCCAATAAGGATGTTTTACCATGGTCAACGTGACCCATGATAGTAACTACTGGTGGACGAGGTTTTAATGTTTCTGGTGCATCTTCAATTTCGATAATATCAGTAGGATCCTCTTCAGGTTCTACTTCAGTTACAGTTACACCAAATTCTTCTGCTACGATTGTAGCTGTATCAACATCAACCTCTTGGTTAATACTTGCCATTACACCTAAAAGCATCAATTTTTTGATAATTTCAGATACTTCTCGGCCCATTTTCTCAGCTAGTTCTTTAACAGTTAAAGAACCAGATAATTCAATTTCTGTGGCAATCGCTGCTTCAGCCTTACGTTCAGCCTCAGCTTTTTGTTGTAAGTACTGTTCATTACGATGTTTTACGCGATTCTTTTTCTTTTGCATAGATGTAGATAACAAGGATTGAGGGCGATTGTTGCCACCTTTTTTATTTTTCTTGTTACGGCGATCATTGTTATTAGAATTGCGATTATCGTTGTTGCGGTTGTCGCTATTACGGTTATCGTTATTGCGATTGTCGTTATTACGCGCATCATTAGGACGACCGTTATTATTGCGGTTGTCATTATTGCGGTTATTATTGTTATTAGGGCGGTTATTAGCGCGGTCACCACCATGTTGGTTACCATCGGATTTACGTGTAGGCTCAGAAATTTGTACGTGACGTACATTGCCTTTTTTGTGGTCGTTTTGTTTAGATTGATCGTCTTGTTTTTGACCACCTTGTTTACGATTATCCTTTTTCTGTTCCTTAGAACGATTTGGATGTTGTTGTTTATGTGGCGCAGCTTCTTGTTTATGAGCTGCAGTTGGAGCAGATTTTTGTTCTACTTTTTGTTCTGTTTTTTGTGCTACTTTAGGTGCTTCAGATTTCTTACTCAATTGTTTTTTTACAATTTCATAACCGGAATCATCTACAGAATTGACTGCTTTCGTAACATTTACATTATGTTGTTGCAAAATAGAAATAACCTGCTTACTTTCTACGCCGAACTCTTTGGCGATTTCATGGACGCGCTTTTTGGACATCTACATACCCCCTTATTATCGATCAATCTCTTTTAATATTGCCTTTGCAAATCCATCATCTAGTACGGCAACTACTACCCTAACTTCTTTACCAATAGCCGTTCCTAACGCCTCTTTATTGGCAATACTATGAAGTGGAATCTGATGTGTCTCTGCTAATTGAGTATATTTCTTTTCATTGTTGGCTGCACAGTCACCAGCGAGAAGTACCAATTTCGGTTCCTTTCTCTTTATAGCCTTTTCTACGATGAAATCACCGGAAATAACTTTACCTGCTCGTTGTGCTAGACCTAAGAGATTCAAAATTTTATCTTCATTCATGTATATCAGTGATTACTCATTCTCTTGTAAATCACGTTGTAATGCTTCGTATATCTCTTTCGATACACCATGCTTTAATGACCGTTCTAATCGTTTTGCCTTATAGGCTTGCTCAAAGCACGACATGGATTCACATAGATAGGCTCCACGTCCTGGTGCTTTACCAGTGCGATCAATACTGATGTTACCGTCTGGGCTCAAAGCTACTCGAATCAATTCGCGTTTAGCCTTAGGCTCACCACATCCTACACAAGTTCGCATAGGTTGGGATTTCGGTTTCATGACTATTCACCTTCCTCAGCGTTGCCAAAACCTGTGAAAGGTTCTTCAGCAGCTTGAGTTTCGCTTTTAATATCGATTTTCCAGTTTGTTAACTTCGCCGCTAAACGAGCATTTTGACCAGCTTTACCAATCGCTAAAGATAATTGGTAGTCAGGTACTACTACGTAAGAAGATTTTTCTTCTTCACTTACATCTACAGATATAACCTTTGCCGGGCTTAATGAGTTAGCAATGTAAATTGCTGGATCTTCATCCCATTTAACAATGTCAATTTTTTCATCGTGTAATTCATCAACGATATGTTGTACACGTTGACCTTTAGGACCTACGCAAGCACCTACAGGATCAACATTTTCATCACGGCTATATACGGCGATTTTAGAGCGCATACCTGGCTCACGAGCTACAGATTTAAGCTCTACTACGCCTTCAAAGATTTCTGGCACTTCTAATTCAAAGAGACGTTTTAATAAGCCTGGATGTGTACGGGAAATCATGATTTGAGGGCCTTTCGTAGTTTTCTTAACCTCTACGATATAGCACTTAATGCGGTCCCCTTCACGATATGTTTCAGTAGCAATTTGCTCTGTTGGTGGTAAGATTGCTTCTGTTTTACCAAGATCAATAAATACGTTTTTACCTTCTACGCGAGTAATGACGCCAGTGATGATATCACCTTCGCGGCTATAGTATTCTTCGTATACTACGCTGCGCTCAGCCTCTTTCAAACGTTGAATGAGCATTTGTTTTGCAGTATGGGCAGCGCTACGACCAAAGTTGGCAGGAGTTACATCTACTTCTACTACGTCACCAATCTCAAAACGTTTATCTTTTTTACGAGCATCAAGCAAGCTGATTTCTGTTTCAGGTAATTCCACAGTTTCTACTACTTGTTTTTTTGCCATTACTTTATAAACGCCTGTTTCGCGGTCAATCACAACGTACGCATCTGGGTTAGATGTTGGTTCTTTGCGATATGCTTGCAATAATGCAGCCTCTAAGGATTCAAAGATAACCTCAGGAGCAAAACCTTTTTGCTTTGTAAGTACCATTACCGCTTGAATTAATTCTTGACTCACTCGTATGCCTCCATATATTAAAAATCAAGATGTAATCGAATTTGTGCAATAGCAGAACGTTCAAATGTCATGCTTTCACCATTAATAGTAAAGTCGATAGTTGTATCCGTAAAACCTTGTAAGGCACCAGTAAATTGCTTACTGCCATTAACAGGTTTAAATAACTGAATATCTACGTCTCGGCCATTATAGCGAATCAAATCCTTATCCTTCTTAAGAACTCGATCTAAGCCTGGAGAAGATACTTCCAATAAATAGTTTTCCGTAATTGGATCTTTTTCGTCGAGGACAGCACTTAATTTTTCGCTCACCAACTGACAATCATCCAAATCTACACCACCTGGTTTGTCGAGATAGACGCGCAAATACCAATCGCGTTCGCGCACATAGTCTACATCAACGAGTTCCATATCGGTGCCGGCTATTATACCTTCAACTACAGAGGATACAAATTCCTCCACTGCTTCTCTCTTCATAGCCATCGCCTCCTTCATTACAACATCTTGTATATATCTCTTGATTCATTCACCTTAAAATTAGGCTAATCATAAATGAAAGAGTGGACATAAGCCCACTCTTTTAAAAGATTTATATAAAAGTCATATATAGTATATCACATTTATGGTGTATATACAAATTCTACGCTTTCTGATGGGCATTTAAGAAATCAATACCACATAAGTCATTTTATAAAACCCTAAAATGACTAGGATAACAGCATAGTCAAATCTATCCTAATTAATCAACACGGTCATTTAAGCCTTTTAATATAGGGCCTAAATGTTCACGCAATACGTCAGCTAAACCATCTAGATTTTTAGCGTCTAAATGATGATCGATTTCTGGATAGCTTTTATAGCGGAGTTCTGCAAAATATTCATCGCGCAACTCATTATAATACAATAATAAACCTGTACATTCATCCATTTTACGGTATTCACCAATGATAAAAGAACCATTAATCATGCGAATTCCGTGAGCAGGATCAATATCTCGAACAAAGCCTTCTAACTCTTCAGGCATAACCTCGGAGAAGTCCCATGTAGGAATTCTTCTGCGACGATAAGTAAAGGTAAAATTATTAGATGGTTCGATTAACATATTTGTTAAGCCCTTCACACATCGTTCCTTAAGACCGTTCCAAAAGGATTCTAAATCAGCTCTTACAAAGGAAATATCCACAAAGGAAAACAAAGGCATCTCAATATGTACCGTATAATCCTCTACCTCTTTATCATATAATGCACACCAACGCCAACCTAAGTCGTTTTGATAATGGAAAATAGGTACTCGTAAAACCTCTTCTCCACGTTCAATACGATTAGCTAACTCTGTATAGTCACGATCACTAGATGTAACTAAAGTAAAGCCTTCAACACTTTGAGGCAACCATGAATAGTCTAAGCCTTTACAAGCTTCAATGATCGTTTCCATACAATGCCTCATATCTTTCTTGATACTGTAAAACAGCCTTTACATAGCTACGCGTCTCAGGAAACGGAATTGTATCAGCCATACCATTCCACTTATTCTCCTGAAGCCAAGATTCCACATGGCCACGACCTGCATTATAAGCAGCTAATGCTTGTACTTCGTCACCATTAAATTCCTTTAATAAATAACCTAAGTACCAAGTGCCTAACTCAATATTAGTGGTAGGTTCTTTTAATTGGCGATCTGTATAATTGCCATGGCCAACTTGTTGTGCTACCCAACGAGCCGTATCAGGCATGAGTTGCATTAACCCAAGAGCACCTGTTTCAGACTCAGCAGTGTTCTTGTATTTACTTTCAGCCAAGATTACACTAGCCACCAAGGATGGAGGCACTTGCTCTTTCTCAGCGGCAGCCATCACTACATCTCTATAGTTAAAGGGATACGCGGTTTGACGCGCCAAAGGATCATCTATATGTGTAAAATAAAACCATCCAAGTACGACGCAAGACAGCGCCGTTGCCGTTGCACGTTTCATATATCCCCCTTTCTACATATAATTACTATAACATTTACCATTATCTAGCATATAAGAAAATGATAGACACTATGATACTAAATTACATGGGCTTATTATACCATTTAATACTATTTTTTATATACCAATTTTGACACATCTATTGTTATTATTGAGTTTTTTGTAAAAGCGGCTCTAGACGCTCACTCCAAATTGTATCTAATTGTGCGGTCAAAGCCTGTGGCGTACCATTATTATCAATGATTAGATCCGCAAAAGATCGTTTGTCGTCGAGTCGCATTTGACTCTTAATACGAGCTAGAGCATCCTCTTTAGAAAATCTATTACGACTCATCAAGCGTTCTATTTGAATTGATTCGTTTACATAAACAAGCCACACCTCATCCATCATGGTATACCATTCCCCCTCTACGAGTAATGGAATATCATAGATTAAAATCGGTGTATTAACCGATTCATATTGAGATGTTAGTTCCAAAATACGATTGCGAATATGCGTTTTTAGACAGCCATTTAACAATTGTCGTTTTTCTTCATTGTGAAAGACAATAGCGCCCAGTACTTCACGATTTAATGTACCATCATCATGCAATACATTAGAACCAAAGGCATCTACAATTGCTTCTAAACCTTCAGTACCAGGCTCTACTACCTCACGAGCGACGATATCTGCATCGATATAAGGTATTCCTTTGTCCTTAAAATAGGTAAGGACTGTACTCTTGCCCGATGCAATACCACCAGTTAATCCTATTTTAAACATATATACCTTCTATTTTTAATAAACTAATATTAAGAAACTATTATTTAACTAACGCCCAATTTTCCGCATGATGTACATCTACAATAAGAGGTACTTGTAACTCCACAACAGATTGCATAGTAGTACGTAATAATTCTTCTACTGCTTCTAATTCAGAATTCACCACTTCTAATACAAGTTCGTCATGTACCTGTAATAAAAGACGAGATGTAAAGTTTCCTTCTTCCAGCTTTTTCTCGACTTGGTTCATAGCCAACTTAATAATATCTGCCGCAGTACCTTGAATTGGTGTGTTCATTGCCGTACGTTCTGCAAAAGAGCGACGGTTAAAGTTACGACTGTTAATATCAGGCAATTCACGTTGACGGCCGAACATAGTGCGAACCTTACCAGTTTCATGAGCCTCTTGAACCATGCGATCCATATACTCTTTAACCTTAGGATAACGACTAAAGTATAGATCAATATAGTTTTTAGCTTCACCCCGTGTAATACCGAGGTCACGAGACAAGCCAAAGTCGGAAATACCGTAAATAATACCAAAGTTAATCGCCTTCGCATGGGAACGCTCTTCACTTGTAACGTCCTCTTGAGATTTTCCTAGTACCTCCGCCGCAGTAAAACGGTGAATATCCTTGCCTTCTACGAAGGCTTTAATTAATGCTTCATCGCCAGACAAGTGAGCTAAGATGCGCAACTCAATTTGAGAGTAATCGGCACTCACCAAGGTATCGTACCCTGCACCTGGATAGAATAAAGCACGAATTTCTCTACCCTTTTCAGTACGGACAGGAATATTTTGTAAGTTTGGATCAGAGGAGCTCAAACGACCTGTAGCCGTAACCATTTGATTAAAGGTAGTGTGAATGCGTTTAGTCTTATCATTAATAAGAACGGCCAATCCTTCACAATACGTAGATACTAGCTTAGCTACAGAACGGTAAGCCAAGATTTTCTCTACAATCGGACTTTCATGACGAAGCATATCAAGTACTTCTGCATCTGTAGAATAGCCAGTCTTAGTTTTCTTAATGATTGGCAAGTTCATCTTTTCAAACAATATAACACCCAATTGTTTAGGCGAGTTAATGTTGAAAGTTTCCCCTGCGATATCGTAAATCTCTTGCTGTACTTGCGCAAGTTCCTCTTTAAAACGAGCCGTAGTTTCAGCTAATTTTTCTGTATCAATGTAAATACCATTTTTCTCCATTACTACTAAAGTATGAATCAATGGCAACTCAATCGTTTCATATAGAGACCAAAGCTCTTCACGGCGTGCAGATTCACAAGCGACTTCGTTCATAGCGAGTAAAGCTTTCACCATGGACACGCATTCTACATCTACACTACCACTAGCAATGCTTGGCACGGAGAAACGTTCCGTTAAATATAGATAACCATAGTTAGTACGCGTAGGATCTAACAAGTACGCAAGAAGGGACATATCATGGACACGAGCGGTTTTATCATCATTAAATAGAGAAATCTCAGCTGGTGCATCTTTACCAAAGGCTTCTATAATCTCTTTGGTTTGAGTAGTAACGATAGCATTTGCACCTTGTAAAACAGCTAATATAGCTTTAGTATCATCTGTTTTTACAATGGTATCACCATTAGATAAATACGCATTCGTTACTGTTCTAAATGGAGTTTTACCATCTAATACAACATGTACTGCCACCGTTTTATCTGTATAGAACTCAGAGGTTAACGCCTTAGCATCTGCCAAATCATCTAGAGAAATTTCCTCTTGCGGAGCAAATAAAGAACCAGGATCACCAAAATCGGCTTCCTCTCCGCCCATTACTTGTACGATACGAGGCGTTAATTTTGTAAAACCTAATGTTTCAAATAAAGGCTGTACTTCAGAGGTATGGAAATTTTGTACAAAATCTTCAACCTTATAAGATAAATCCATATCTGTCTTAATGGTTGCCAATTCACGAGATAAAAACGCTAAGTCTTTATTTTCCACGAGTCGCTCTTTTAATTTCTTACCGGAAATATCTTCGATATGGTCATATACGGACTCAAGATTGCCGTATTCTGTAATCAATTTAAGGGCCGTTTTTTCACCTACCCCTGGTACGCCCGGAATATTGTCAGAGGAGTCACCCATAAGGGCTTTCATTTCGATAACCTTATCAGGACCATAGCCATAAAGTTCTTCCATGTTATCAAGAGTAACCTCTAACATGTCAGAAATACCTTTTTTAGTTAAGAACACATGACTATGCTCTGTAACGAGCTGCAGATTATCGCGGTCACCAGTAATAATTTGAACAGCCATCTCTGATGTACCAAATTTCTTACTTAAAGATCCTAGGATATCGTCCCCTTCAAAGCCTTCTTCTTCAATAACACAGATACCTAAGGCTTTTAATACATCTTGAATAAGACTAAATTGAGGGCGTAAATCCTCTGGTGCATCTGGACGATTGCCTTTATATTCGCTGTACATTTCAGTACGGAACGTCTGACGACCTTTATCAAAAGCTACAGCAATATAATCAGGATTAATTTCTTCATACAATTTGATGAGCATTGTTAAGAAACCGTACACCGCATTAGTTGGAGTCCCCAAAGCAGACTTCAACGGTGGTAATGCAAAGAACGCACGGAATAACAAACTACTGCCATCTATAATCATTAATTTTTTCATAATACACCTCGCTTAATTCTATCCTTTATTATAACATAATGGAGATTTTTATATATGCAAAAAGGGACTCTCTAGAGAGAGTCCCTTGTAAATGTACATATAAAAAAACAACCCCGTATCGCTAGGCAACAAGAGGTTGTTGACGCTCAAAATTATAAAGCGTTTACTTTAGCTGCAAGGTTAGATTTTTTGCGAGCTGCAGT
>OBVS01000380.1_pt1 | contig 10130 bp, 8 predicted proteins | sample 1476211 | NCBI WGS metagenome assembly OBVS01 (sample SAMEA2580025, study PRJEB22360) | human gut metagenome | biome: human gut; feature: human-associated habitat; material: faeces | place: Denmark | collected 2008/2010 | reverse complement strand
CCAACACGCGCGCGCACAGATTTAATCCCTTTCGATGCAATCTTTTTGCGATTAGGCTTTAACACTTTATCCATTGCTTCATAATTAACATCAAGTAATAGCGAATAACCGCCATAAATACGATTATTCATTAATGTCATTGCGGCGCCTGACACTTTTTTACCATTCAATGTTAAATCATTTCTACCGCTTTGTACCACATCTGTTGCACCTAATGTATGCAACGCCTTTATAGCTGGTTGATAAAATCGTTGAAAATCACCATAAATTGAAGTGTCTTGTTCTAAAATACAACACATATTAACGGCACCTTTATCAACATACACAGCGCCACCACCAGTATCTCGGCGAACTACTTGAATACTGTGTTTATCTATATAATCTTGATTCACTTCTATAGCAGTATTTTGAAAACGTCCAATTTCCACTTTTGGATCACAATAATAAGGGAATAAAATTTCTTCATCTAAAAAGATATGCTGGTTAACATAAACTTGCATAGCGAGTGCAATCGCACCATCAGTAATATATTCTCCATTTCTAATCGGTTCTATTAAGTACATCTGCTGTCTCTCCAATGTTGTTATTTTTCGTTGTGCTGTCGTTCCGGAGTGCTGCTGTAATCAATGTTGAGATATCCTCAGTTAAATGTACGGTACGTTCTTGAATTGAATTCGGAATGCGATATGCCTTTTTATTCATCGTCATATAAAGGGCATTTTCATTTTTACGTGTCATACGCTGAAAAGGATGCTTCACAAATTGTGGGGTAGTATAACCAATTCCAATTTCCAAATACAACACTTTATCATCTTGATGTTGCTCTAGAAAAGCATTATAACGTTGTAGTTGCGCATGAAATTCAGCATCTTCAACCATGCCAACTTCCGCTTTACGTTTATTCACTTCCATTGGAGCATCACATTTGGGACATCTTGGAATCATCTCCCAAGGTATAAGCATATCTTGTTGCGCAACAACCATTTTACGAATTAAATCATCATTGCGATACGTTTGAGCATGACAATGCTGACTACACTGTTGCAGTATATACTCCCCTTGTATATGAAATACATGAGTCATATCATATTCAGCAGCATCGAAAGCATTGTCTGCATTCGTAGTTATGATATGGTACTGTTTCCCTTCCACTAAGGATTTTAATGCGAGATAAGACTGACCTACAGGTTGATCTAAATAGTTTAATTTAATAAAACGACTCTCAAATGCCCAATACTCTTGCCAACTGCCATAAGGATGTAAACTCGCTTGCAACATATCAAAGAAGCGATATTTTTCAATAAAATCTGGGAAATTTTCCGTAAAACGCTCTCCTACATATGTAAATCCATCAGATGCAGACATGCCTGCACCAATTCCAATCACTATCGCATCTGCTTCATCAATCGCAGTACGCAATACTTCAGCCTGCTTTGTCTTGTCATCCATTAAAAGAGACATTGCATTCCATTTACTACTCTGCATCACGGTTCAACGCCTCCTTATACAGTTGTAAATCCTTATCTGTAAATACATTGAACACGACTTTCAATGTTGAATTTGTTTCTTTGAGATAGCTTTCTACTGTTCGAACAGCAATTTCTGCTGCTGCATCTTGAGGAAAAGCAAATACACCTGTAGATATACAGCAAAAAGCGACATGATTTAAACTATATTGATCAGCAAGCTTAAGACAGCTAAGATAACATTTTGCCAATAGTTCCTGATTCATCTTTGAAACAGGCAATCGACGTATTTGCGGACCAACCGTATGAATTATATACTTTGCTGGCAAATTATATCCACGTGTTATTTTGGCTTTACCTACACCTTCATTGCGCCCTTGTTGTCGAATGATCTCTGCACAATCAAGTCGAACTTGAACACCCGCTTTTGTATGAATAATATTATCAATGCAGTCATGATTAGCTTGCATACATCCTAGAAAGCGACTATTCGCAGCATTAACAATTGCATCGATTTTTAACGTCGTGATATCACCTTGCCAAACAAAGATATTGTCACCTTTTATCGGCTTCAAATCCTTCAAATCCGTAACATGTTGACGATTCAAATCACTTAACATAGCATCTTGTACAGCTAAATATTCATCACTTACAGGTAATGCCGGTCTGACATTTGCTAAACCTCGATATAATTCCCACAAATCTTCAAATGAAGTTGGCATTACCAATACGTCATTGTCATTTCTCTCTCGACGCATATCATTGATTAAATATTCAAGTCTCGCTTTATTTGATTTTAACGTTTCCATTTAAGCCTCCGGTAATGCCAGGAATGCTTCTTTATCGACATCATCCAATTTGAACAACCAATTTTCTTCTGGTTTTTCAGAGTTTAAAATTGTCGGTTCTTCTTCCGCTTTTGTATTTCGCTCAATAATCGTTCCTGACAATGGCGTTTGCACATCAATGACCGTTTTCGATGCTTCGATACTCACAATTTCATCATCCACTTTAACTTCATCTGGACTCACGAATTCAACATAACCTACTGTCCCAATATCATCTTGCAATTCAGGTGTCATACTAAACACATACAAATCTCCTACTTTTTCTACCCATAAATAATTGGCTAACTTTTTCATCTTATCTTCATCCTTTCTCTTCTATTTAAAATGCTACAAATAGATTTCCGCTAGTAATTTTAATGTTTTACAACGCTGTTCAATGCCTGGAATAAGCGGTGCTACTAACACCTCATCAACTTCAAACGTAGCAATGAAATCATCTAATTGTGCTTTAACCTGTTCTTGTGTACCTGCAATGATACGTGCTTGATGTGCTTGAATCATCTCTTTGTCTCGATCATTAAGCTTATACTTTTGTGCTGTGTCTACCGATGGAAAATGTTCAAATTCTGCAAATTGTAATTTACCTAATAACCAAACATCTAAGGCATGTTGCAATGCTGCTACTTCCGCTTCATTATCAGCTACAATGACAAATACAGATGCCATCACCTTTGCGTCCATTTTAATCGTTGATGCTTGGAAATGTTTTTTGTAAATATCAATGTTATCCTTCGCTGCATGTATCGCATTTATATCTGGTAGCAAAAATGTTCCAACAGAAAGCCCTATACCTAGTTCGGCAGCTATTTTGGCAGATGTTGCGCTACTACTTAATAACCACATTTCTGGAAAATGATCAATGTGTGGTTGGACACCTAACGTATGCGCACTTGGTTTATCCTTTATTGTAAGATAATCACGTAATAACGAAATCGATTCATCGTAACTATCATATGTAGGATTTATTCCATCTAATGCTTGCTTTACCATAGTAGTACCCGGATTATTGCCAATACCTAAATCAATACGATTTGGGTATAACGCTGCCATCATTCTAAAATGCTCAGCAATTTTATAAGGTCGATAGTGCGGCAACATCACACCGCCAGAGCCAACTCGTATGTGATTTGTCTGCGCCAATGTATGCATCATCAAAAGTTCTGGACTACTACACGCAAACGCTGGTACATTATGATGTTCCGTAAACCAAATTCGCTTAAAGCCAAGTCGATCTGCTAATTTTGCAAGCGTCACTGAATCTTGCAATGCCTTTTGAGCATCCTTACCTTCATCTATTAAGGCATAGTCTAATACGCTTAATTTAACCAATCCGTCATCTCCAAACTTATCCTGTCATGTCAAACCGACATAACATTTTAACGTTCTTAATATCATTCCCTCTTCATATACCCACGTATATGATAACGTTTTTCAATTAACTTTTATATCTTTTCGCTTTTATTTTTCTTTTTCATGTTCATATTTTCAGACCTACAAATGCCATTCATTAGTTTAATTTTAAAAATGCTTTCCATGTACCAATTCTATTCTATCAAGACTGTTCATCATTGATTATTCCCTCTTTCCATGGTACTTTGAAAACAATATTGAATAGAAAAGGAATCAGAGTATGTACCGATACAAACCACTTTTACAATCAATCCACTTACCTAATGGCATCAAAATTTCGAATCGCTTTGTATTATCACCAATGACCGTAAACGCATCAACAAAAGAAGGCTATATTACAAAAGCAGACTTGGCTTATGCTGCACGTCGCTCTAATTCAGCTGGAATGCAAGTCACCGGCGCTGCTTACATCGAACCTTATGGTCAATTGTTTGAATACGGCTTTAATATTGATCATGATGCTTGTATCCCTGGATTAACTAACATGGCATCTACGATGAAACAACATGGTAGCCTCGCTATTATCCAGCTAGCGCATGCTGGTCGTTTTTCAAATCAAGCAATTTTATTGATGCGTTAGGTGTATGGACCAAGCCCTATGACGTTGCATTCACCGATTGAACACGATGTTATCGCCATGTCTCATGAGAAAATCAATAGCATTATTCAGCAGTATCGCGATGCTACATTACGCGCGATTAAAGCAGGTTTTGATGGTGTGGAAATTTCGATTGCACAACGTTTGCTGATTCAAACATTTTTCTCAACATTTTCAAATAATCGTACAGACCATTACGGTGCCGACTCATTAAAAAATCGTGCAAGATTATGTTTAGAAGTTATGCGCGCGGTACAAGAAGTGATTGATAAAGAGGCACCTGACAATTTTATTTTAGGATTTCGAGCAACGCCAGAAGAAACCAGAGGTAGTGATTTAGGATATACCATTGACGAGTTCAATCAATTAATCGATTGGGTCATGGACGTTTCAAACATCCAATATTTAGCAATCGCTAGCTGGGGTCGACATATTTATCAAAATACGTCTCGTACACCAGGTGAACATTTCGGTCGGCCAGTTAACCAAATTGTCTATGAACATTTAGCAGGTCGCATCCCTTTAATTGCAAGTGGCGGGATTAATTCTCCAGAGTCTGCTTTAGATGCTTTACAACATGCAGATATGGTTGGCATGTCTTCGCCTTTTGTCACAGAACCTGACTTTGTGCATAAACTTGCTGAACAGCGACCACATGATATCAATCTTGAATTTTCTATGGCAGATTTAGAAGATTTAGCCATTCCACATGCTGCTTTTAAAGATATTGTTAAAATGATGGATTATGGGGAAGGTCTAAAGAAGCATACCCGTGACGCTTTACGTCAATTGGAACAAAATTATCATGACACATCGTCTTAAGACTATTTTTCATGGAAATTTAAGACAGTGTTATAATGACATCAATATCAAAAATAAGGAGCCTATTAAATCGTGACTGAAATTAAAGATAAAGTAATTACTAAAGATGCATTTGCATTACCTTACACAATTATTAAAGCAAAAAACCAACCAACAAAAGGCGCTATTGTCTACATCCACGGTGGTGGATTAATGTTCGGTAAAGCTAACGATTTATCCCCACAGTATATCGATATCCTTACGGAACATTACGATTTAATTCAACTAAGTTATCGTTTATTACCAGAAGTAAGTCTCGATTGCATTATTGAGGATGTCTACGCATCATTCGATGCGATTCAATCACAATATTCTAATTGCCCTATTTTTACCTTTGGCAGATCATCAGGTGCATATTTAAGTCTATTAATTGCACGAGACAGAGATATTGATGGTGTTATTGATTTTTATGGTTATAGTCGTATCAACACTGAACCTTTTAAAACAACTAATAGTTATTACGCAAAAATAGCTCAAAGCGTAAACGAAACAATGATTGCAAAACTCACTTCACCAACACCGGTTGTTCAAGATCAAATCGCACAACGTTTTTTAATCTACGTTTATGCACGTGGCACAGGTAAATGGATAAATATGATTAACATTGCTGATTATACTGATTCAAAATATAATATTGCACCATATGAACTTAAAACACTTCCACCTGTTTTCATTGCGCATTGTAATGGCGATTATGATGTTCCCGTTGAGGAAAGCGAACATATCATGAATCATGTTCCACATTCAACATTTGAACGCGTGAATAAAAACGAGCATGATTTTGATCGTAGACCTAATGACGAAGCAATCACTATTTATCGTAAAGTTGTTGATTTCTTAAACGCTATAACAATGGCGTAATATACCATTATTTTTTAAAACTCAATTTATCATCATGATAAACAGTTATTCGATCAACCATATTATTCATACAATTTATTAAGCTCATAAACAGATACGCCTGTCCCTTTAGTTTTCGCTAATGAGACAGGCGCTTTATTTCACTTTACTATTTTTAAATTCAACACTGTGATGCTACTTATATCTGCTGTGCCATGTTAGTAGCACGATTTATATAGCATATTAAATTCAGAAGATGAATTCAACTTGCTTTCAATTGTGTTCCTTTACTTTCAGTTGCTTCAACACGCAACAAGTCATTTATAATACCTGTATAGAAGTTGGCGAGTTCTGCACCTTTACGCTTGAAATCTAGGAAATCCACACCGATAAAATCGACATGATCCCATCCTTGTATGATTGGTTTAACTTGCCAGATACCTCTGCGTGTGGCAGGTTCATCATTCGTAACATTAACAAATGGTTGATTGGACGGATGTAATGACGAAATCACTGGTACGACACCATCATTTTTACGCCATTCTTCTCTTGCATCATGACCAATAATTCTACTCGTTGTATCCATTAAGAAAAATGTACCTAAATCAGGATTTTCATAACCTAATGGACCAGTATGAGATGATACACCTGTATAAGTCGTGTACGTAATATTTGGATTCATACTTGTCATGTTGTTCAATTTTGCAGAGCCATCTAACGTTAAATCATAGGCAGCATTGTCGTCTGATGTCCAAATTTTGCTTTTACTAACGCGTTTTATATAGTCAATGTAACTCTCATTTGGTAATTGTTTAAAGCCCCATTGCGTTAATCCTAAATCGATATTCGAATACTTGTTACCCATAAATCGATTTAAAGCGAACATGATTTTTCTAACAGCTTCTGTATTTCCAAACTTATCAGCTGCTTGTGAACCATTATGTGGTGTTGCTAATGTTGTGATTGATGCAACCATATTGTTATGACCACCAGTGAATAATGGTGATATTTCTCCACCATGCGCTTTATGATAGGCAATTTCTTCTTTGTTACCATTTCTTAAAAACTCTTCCATTAAACGAATTGTTTGACCACCCATACTATGCCCTACAAGATGTACCTTTTTACCAGGTTCCCAATTAGGCATGATTCCTTTATATGTCTTACCATAGCGCTCATGTCCGTATTTAGCTGCATGTGCTGCACCATAATCTACGCGACCACCTTTAATGTAATAATAAAGTTCTACAGCGCGATCATAGTTACTACCAAATGCACTTACACTTGCTTGATGTACATTATAGCCTTGCTTTCTCAATTCTTCGATAACTTTAAATTTATTTCCACCCCAATAATTTGGATATAAAGCAGGTGCATTATCGCCTACTAATCCTAAAAATCCATGTACAAAAACAACTGGATATTTGTTAAGTGGTTGTACTTGATTCGCTTTAAGTGGTCGAACCTTTTTAGCATCTGCTGCTGCATTTGTAGTCGAACGTGTATTAGGCGCTTGAAGCGCATCTTTGATTAGTTGTTTATTATCAGTATTTTTATCTGTCGGTTTCTCTGGGGAATTTTGACCATCGATATGTTTACTTAAATCGCCAACTTGTGGTTTCTGTTCACTTTGGCGAACAGTATCATCTTGCTTTGCATCTATGATTTGATGCGCGGGTTGATGTGTATCTTGTTGATTTGGATGTTTGTCCGTGGTTGCATCTTGTGCTTTTGTTGATTTAGGTGCAGTTTTATCATTAGACGGGGTTGTTGTTGGAGTTGGTGCTGCTTTATCATGATTGGGTATTACCTTTTGTGCCGGAATGGATGGTTGTGATTTATCAACATCATTCGATTGTGACGTTGTCGATTGTGATCCATTACGTTCAGTATGATGGGTATTTTGAACCTGATCATTTTGACGTTCAGTATTATTAGTCGCATTATTTTGGTGTGACTGTTTAGAACCTTGTCGTTCAGAATCTTGCTTTACTTGATTATCATTTTGCGTTCTGATTGTTTTACTATTTTGTGTTGATTGATGCTTCGATGATTGAAGCGTATCTTTACCTTCTGTCACTGTTCCACTTTTACCATTCTCTTTATGCATATCGTCTAATTGCTTTCCTGACTGCATTTGATGTGACGTTATCGCATTCCCTTGTTCTCCCGGTTGATTTAGTGTTTCTTTTTGTGTCGCTGCATTAGACGTTGGTGTTTTTTCCGAGGCTTGTGCTTCATGTGATGACACAATAAACATTGTAGCCGCTAATACTGACAACACGCCTATTGAATACTTTCTAATACTATACTTTCTTTCTTCTTGTCCTCTTAACATATAATCACCTCAAAAGTATTTTTTTGACCCCCTCTTGAGAATGAAAAACAACTGCACCTTCAATATAACATGACATATATTATTTTTTGATTAAGACTACAAAATTAATAAAAATTTAATAATACGATATTAAATCGATACTAATTATTTACAAATATCTGTATCCTCAAATAATTTATAAATACTTTAATTGTGACGTTGAATCAACACAACAACATTTAAGATAAACATTTTATTAAGTAATATAGTTTCAATCTATATATAATTAGTTAATTTGTATTGGTCTGAAAATAATTCAAACTATACAATTATAGTAAGTTTTCAGATTTTTCTAAATTAAAATAATGATTCATCTCATTAAGGGGAAGATGTATCATACAGTTTTGTGTATTCATTTAAACAAAGGGGTTGCTTTAATGAATCAATATCATTCTAATGCACAACAACCAAGTGCATGGCGTTTTTTTGTCTATAGTTTAGTGGGCATACTATGTTTCTTTATTCCTTTTACGATTAATGATAACAACACTATTTTCGTCGATCATGTTCATCTAGCTATTCGCTCAATCATAGGTCCACTTATGCCCTATGTTGCACTGATTATGATTTTAATTGGTACAGCGTTACCAATAGTGAGACGTACTTTTATGACTTCAATCACAAACTTGGTCATTACATTATTTAAAGTTGCAGGTGCAATGATCGGTATAATGTATGTATTTAAAATCGGTCCATCAATACTATTTAAAGCTAACTATGGTCCGTTTTTGTTTGAAAAATTAATGATGCCATTAAGTATCTTAATTCCAGTAGGTGCAATTGCGCTTTCTTTATTAGTGGGCTATGGCTTATTAGAATTTGTCGGTGTTTATATGGAGCCTATTATGAGACCTATTTTTAAAACACCAGGTAAATCCGCTGTCGATGCAGTGGCTTCGTTTGTCGGCAGTTATTCCTTAGGATTATTGATTACTAATCGTGTCTATAAGCAAGGGATGTACAACAAACGAGAAGCCACGATTATTGCGACTGGCTTTTCAACAGTTTCAGCAACTTTTATGATTATCGTTGCTAAAACTTTAGGATTAATGCCGCATTGGAATTTATACTTTTGGATAACTTTAGTCATCACATTTGTCGTGACTGCAATTACTGCATGGCTACCGCCAATCACCAATGAATCAACAGAATATTATAACGGACAAGAAGGAGAACAAGAAGTTGCTATTGAAGGAAGCAGACTGAAAACTGCATATGCAGAGGCGATGAAACAAAATGCATTAACACCATCCCTCGTGAAGAACGTTTGGGACAATTTGAAAGACGGTTTAGAAATGACTGTTGGTATTTTACCTTCTATATTATCGATTGGTTTTTTAGGGCTGATTGTAGCGAACTATACACCATTCATTGATTGGCTTGGCTACATATTCTATCCATTTATTTATATTTTCCCAATTGCTGATCAGGCTGTACTTGCAAAAGCATCAGCGATTTCTATTGTAGAAATGTTTCTACCATCTTTGTTAGTAACTAAAGCTGCAATGAGTACTAAATTTGTCGTCGGTGTAGTAAGCGTATCAGCCATTATCTTTTTCTCAGCATTAGTGCCATGTATACTAGCAACTGAAATTAAAATACCTGTCTGGAAACTCATCATCATTTGGTTTTTACGCGTGGCATTGTCGCTATTAATCACCATCCCCGTCGCTTTACTTATTTTTGGATAAAGTTGAAAATAAAATCACTATCATAAACAAACAAAACGA
>OBVS01000379.1_pt1 | contig 10131 bp, 8 predicted proteins | sample 1476211 | NCBI WGS metagenome assembly OBVS01 (sample SAMEA2580025, study PRJEB22360) | human gut metagenome | biome: human gut; feature: human-associated habitat; material: faeces | place: Denmark | collected 2008/2010 | reverse complement strand
CTTTACGACAGAGAATCCAATCCTCCTTCAGAGGAATAATCTGACCTTCTGCTACAGCTTGTTGCACCGCTTCATCACCTTCCAACACGATTGGATTCGGCGTATCGATTGCCACCTCTGTCGCTCCCCCTCGATAGCCTTTCATCGTCCATTTGCGATGGCTAAAAATATGGGTTACTTCCTTTGCTATAGGTCGTTCCATAGTGACGGTAACCCCAATAGATTGTAACCCCTCAATTAATTCTACTTTGCGACTCTCTGCTGTGCCCCCTTCTACACTGGGAAACTCCCACATATTTTGCAGCAATCCTTCTTTGGGTCTTCGATGCAATAGGTAGTACCCATCTACTGTAGAAATAATCCCTACGTATAATTGGACAGATTGTACCTTTGTTTTCTTAATCCGTATAGGTAACTGTTGCTCCGTGCCTTCTGCTTTCGCTTTACAATCTTGTGCTAACGGACAGGCCTCACAACGAGGTGTTTTAGGAATGCAAATAGATGCCCCAAAGTCCATAAGGGCTTCGTTGAAGTCGCCTGGTCGATCGTAGGGCATAGTATCCTCTACCAAGGAAGTAATCACTTTTTTCCCTATGACCCCTAAAATATCTTCATGGATATTGTATAGACGAGCATAGACACGAAGTACATTCCCATCGACAGCAGGTTCACGAAGGTTATAGGCAATGGAGAGCACTGCCCCTGCTGTATAGGAACCTACACCTTTTAAAGATTCCATTTCTTTTCGTGTTCGTGGTACCTGTCCACCATAGGTTTCCACCACTTCTTTCACACCTTGATGCAAATTACGAGCCCTAGAATAATACCCCAAACCTTGCCATGCCCGAACCACCGTATCTTCTTCGGCACTAGCTAAACTTTCAAGTGTTGGAAATTGTATTACCCAGTTTTCAAAATAGGGGCGCATAGCCTCAATCCGTGTTTGTTGAGACATCACTTCCGACACCCAAATACGATAGGGGTCTTTACTTTCACGCCAAGGCAAATCACGCTTATACACATCATACCAATCTAATAAATGTCTCGTCCATGCCACTTGGCTTTGCTGTTCTACTTGTTTCACTTCATGCCCTCATATATCCAAGCCGTCACACGGCCTATATCGTCGCTTTCTAGCACCTCTTCCACAGTTACAAATTGCATGGATTCTATCGTACTATTATCTTCTTTGAAAGTAATGATACCTTTCAACTTCTCGCCACGCCAAATCCGTGGAATCCACTCTTCATCACCAGCCCACATATGGTCAAAGGGAGTGTTCTCCAACCTGAACCAATGAGGCTCCATCTCTTCCGATTCCAAAGGAATGCCTTGAAATTGTTCTACCATATATACATAACTAATATGGCTCAACTCCGGTGAGTAAGGGAACTGAAAGTCCAACAGCGCCACTGATTGTAGGTCCTCTTCTTTCACCAGTAAGGATACTTCTTCGAAGACTTCTCGTACGGCACAAGCACGGAAACTTTCACCATCCTCAATTTTACCGCCAAATCCATTATAATAGCCGGCTCCAAAGCCGCGTTTTTTACGTCCTAATAAAAATAAATTTTCCCGTTTTGGAAAACATAATGTTGTAGGCCTCATAGTTCCTCCTATTCTTTTTTTATTATATCATGTTTCACACTTTCATAAACCTCGCCCCCTATGATACTATAGTAATAGTGAGGTGAACTATGAAAGAACCATTAATTTTTGATATTGCTCTGGGACAAACGAAGCCCAACAGCATGCACAATCGCGACGGGCACTGCCCATTTTGCGAACCCTCGCAATTAACCGATATACTAGATACATCTGGGTCCATCATTTGGCTCATGAATAAATACCCTGTATTAGAACACACATGGCCTACAGTTATTATCGAAACTCCGCCCCATGTGCATACAGAATATTCTAAATTGCCCTTGTTAGATGCGGTCCATATTTTAGAGTTTGGGCGAATGAAATGGGAAGAGGTAAAATCCGACCCTCGTTTTACCTCCGTCTTATTCTTTAAAAATTACGGCCCCATGTCTGGAGGCTCTATTTATCACCCTCACAGCCAAATCATTGGCCTAGAGGACTATGATTACCGTGAAGATATTCACAGAGAACATTTTGAAGGATGGATCATCTATGAAGAGGATGGTCTTCGTATAACCTTATCCAATCATCCTATCCATGGATTCTTTGAATTTAATATGCGGTTTGATCCCCAATTTGATACATCCATATTAGCCAAGTATTTACAACGTACCTTACGCTATGTATTAGAAGGATTTTCTAAATATGTAAAATCTTATAATCTATTTTTCTACGATATAAATGACGGTTATCACTATCTAAAAATTGTGCCACGCTATATAACATCACCACTTTTCATCGGTTATGGAATTCCACAAGTGTGTCATGAAACACGCGCCTTAGAGGTCATCCGTCATATACAGTCATATTTACACAATTCTTTGGAGGTTTAATGAAAGTTTTTGCCATTGGCGATTTACACCTATCTGGGCAACCACCAACAAAACCTATGACCATCTTCGGTCCACACTGGGATAACCACTGGGAACGTATCCAAGCACACTGGCGAGAACATATAGAGCCTGATGATCTAGTCTTTCTAGTAGGTGATATGTCTTGGGCTATGCGCCTTAGTGATGCAAAGGTAGATCTAGATACCATTGCAACCCTGCCTGGGAAAAAGTTTATGATTCGTGGCAATCACGATTATTGGTGGACAAGCCTGCAAAAAATGAATACTCTTATGGAAGGACGTATCACATTCTTACAAGGTAGAGGTTTGTACCATAATGGCATCGCCTTCGGTGGCACGAAAGGCTATATCTATCCACAAGACCCTTTCTTTAAAGAAGCTGATGACCGCCACATCTATGAGCGGGAATTAATCCGTACTAAAGCAGCTCTAGACGCTATGGAAACTGCTATTACTGAAAGTGGTGATGACCCATCTCAGATAACACGCATACTGTTACTGCACTATCCACCCACCTTAGAAAATCATGCCAATGGATTTACGGACCTACTAGAACAGTACCAAGTAGATCACTGCGTGTTTGGTCATTTACATGACAAAGCATCATTTCAAAAAGTACCTTCTCATTGGGGGCATACACAATTACACTTAGTCTCAGCAGATGCTGCTAATTTTATGATGAAGGAGATACCATGAGCCGTATCCACAAAGAACACTTACAAGCAGGGTACATCTTTGGTGACCCTCATAACTCAGAATACCTATACCTACCCGCCGGAGAAGTTGGCTCCAGCGACCCTCGATGCATATTCGAACAAGGGCCTACAAAAGAAGACCTAACCCTAGACGAAGCATGCCGTATCATCGATCGATATACATTAAAACCGTGTAAGCACCCAAAACTAGGCAAACGGTCATTTTAAGGCACCATCTACCTATATTGGTTGCACTATATTTTGACAAATTCATTCATGTATATACTATGGCAATATTATATGTCATTCATAATAGAGTACCACCTATAATAAAATAAGTATCCTTACGCGACAAACTATGTTATACTAAACATAATAAAAGAAGAGCCATCAACGTGTCTTAGGCGTTAGGCTCATCTCAAATACTAGAAATTTGATTTGCCTAACGTGTTAAGTACTTGCAATACTTATCTTGACGTTAGGCTTTTCACTTACATATTTAAGTAAGTTAAAAATGCTATAACCAACATTCCAAATTGTATTAGTAAACTAAAAAACTCGAATGGTGTCATAGTATTCCCTCCTCCCAATGATTAGGAAGAGATGAGCCCAACTCACGTTGATAGATCTTCTATATTTATAGTATAGCATATTTTTACATTTCGTTGATATAGATTAAAATAATTATCAATTCCCTAAGGAACGCAGTTGCGTGTAGAATACCAGTGGCGTTCCTTTTTGATCTAAATAAAGTAATACTAGAAGAGCACGACATGTTCCGGAGCAAACCTAACGTAGTATCAGTTTGTGGAGGAATATGTCGTGCTCTTCCCTTTGCTAAGTAAAAGAAACGCCACTGGTTTCATAACGAAGCCAGTGACGTCTTAAAAAGGGGGGTATTTATGTTGTTTGTGTTATTTGTATTTATATAGTAAGGGAGTTTTAAGGAGAATAATACTAAGATTAGTATTTGCTAGTTTTTGCTTTTACATTGATAACTTCGCCAGTCATTGCATCTACTTTGACTTCAGCTTCTTTACCACTGCCATCGATCATATCTAATTCATATACTAGACGACCATGTTCTTTTTCTACAGACCAATCCATGGCTTCAAAGGCACCGCCCACTTTTTCTTGAGCTTTTGTTTCTGCTACTTCTGGCATGATAATATCATTCACATCAAAGGCTTTAGACATACTATGGCTACCTTTCATAGCTTGCCCATACATCATGGAACCTTGTTGTTTCATATGTTTACCTTGTTTCATTGGTTTTACTTCTGTGTTTAAAATATCTCCATTTTCACGGATATGCATTTCAATTTTTAGACCGTCCACAATGCCATCTACTTCATAGGTTGGATTATGTTTTCCATCATAAGAAATACCTACAATTTGTGCATCTGGATATAAGGATTTGAAAGTTGTTACAACCCCTTTATAATCTACATCACTCAATGGTAATACGCTAGGTACCACACTACCTACACCATTCCAAGAATTAATTTTTGCCATTTGATCCGCAGGAACACCTTGTACTTTTGCAGCATTCGCTACACCACTTGCCATCATAAGTCCTGCACCTAGAGCCATTACAGCAGCTCCTAAACGAAACATTTTTTTCATAATTTCCTCCTTCACGTGCCCTATGCATCGTGTCTTGTTTTTCTATTAAGGAATATTCGTTATTTCTAACTTGTTTATATCTTACCTTTTATATATGAAAAAAGCATGAAAAAAATATGAGCCAACTATGAAGTTATGATGAATATTAGATGAAGTTTTAATCCCTGCTACATACATATATTTCCTCATTTATATACAAATATTAATACATCATAGTGAAAGCTATTTCAAACTATATAAACTCAACAAATACAAAAAGAGACAACACCGAAATGTTGTCTCTTTATCTGTTTTAGTATGCTAGATAGTAATTAGTGCTTAACCATTGTTAAGATACCTTCCAATTGTGGGAAGAATTCTTGACCGAAGTAAGCAAAAATACCAGAAATAACTAAGTATAACAAGAAGTATTTAGCTACATGAACCATGATGGAACTTGCATCGATGGAATGACGTAATTGGTCAGCTTTTTGTGCATCGATTTTGTGTTCTTCGATGAATGTGTTAAGAGCAGGACCTACGGCACCGATGGCAATCGCAATACTTTGTGGGGAGAACATTTTACCAACACCAGCGGAACCAGAGTTAGTTGCTGCCAACCACAATGCTAATGTATCATGACCAGGTGTCAATTGATGAGCCGCTGCTGTTTGCAATGGTCCGAACAATACGTTCGCATTTGTACCAGAACCTGTCAAGAAGGCACCCAATGCACCAATTACAGGAGCAAATGCAGGGTACATACTACCGGTAGCAGCTACTAATGCATTCGCAATCATGCCAGTCATACCAGAGTATGTCATCAATTTTGCAGTTACTACTACAGAAATGATTGTTACATACGTTAATTTCAAAGTTTTGAAAGTATTAGTTAATACTTGTTTTTGAGTTCCAAGACCTGCTTTTTGGATAAAACCACCAATTAAAGCGGAAATGAAAATCATGATACCAGGAGTCGCAATCCAAACGAATGTGTAAGGTTTTGCATTTACACCAGCATGGATAGGTACAGATGTTTTAAATACCATCAAAGCATTATATACAGCTGGCACCAATTTAGATGTACCAATTAACAAGATGAAAATCAAAATGAATGGAGATGCTGCAATTAAACCTTCTTTAGCAGATACTGTACGTGCAGCGCCAGTTTCAACTTTGTATTCTGGATCATTAACAGGCATTAATTTTGCGATAGCAATGATGACACCCATGATTACAATAGAAGAACCCATAACGGCTAACTCAGGACCACCTGCATACATGCTAATCAATAATTCAGGAATCGCCAATGCTAAACCAGCTAATAAAGTTTGTACAAATACACCTTTAATTGCTTTCACACCGCCCGCAATGATGCCTACGATGAAGAATGGAGTAATTACGTTTAAGAAGAATAATTGCACTGCAATGAATGTACCCAATTCAGCTGGTTGTAGACCAGTCAAAGATGCCAATGTTGTTGTTGGAATCGCTATAGAGCCAAATGTAGTTGGTACGGAGTTTGCTACTAAACAAGCCAAGATGGATTTCAATGGATCAAATCCTACTGCTACCATCATCGCTGCTGGAATCGCAACGGCTGTACCAAAACCTGCCATACCTTCCATGAAAGCACCAAAGCCCCATGCTAACAATACGGCTAAGATACGCATATCACTAGTTACGGAAGATAACATAACTTTAATAGTTTCCATAGCTTTTGTATGAACTACTAATTGATATGTAAAAATTGCTGCTGTAATAACCAAAAGAATTGGCCAAACTGCAAGAGCTACACCTTCCATAGCTCCTGTGTACATAATATATGCATTTTCTCCATAGTAGAATACAGCTAAAATATATGTACCAATTGCTGCTGCCAAACATGCTTTCCATGCAGGCATTTTTAATACTGCCAATGCTACGATAAGCCATAGGATCGGCAAGACTGCTAAAAATATATCCATATTAACAATCCCTTTCTATAGTGTGAATCACTGTAATTCAATTCTAGCATACGCCACAGTGTGGTATAAACAAAAAGAGAGGAAATCCACAGATTCCCTCTCTCATATGTTCAAAGATGTTGACTGTTACCAGTCTCTAAGAAGTATTCCTTAGGGATACAAAACTACTGATTCTGCATCGATAAAGATTTGTAATTGTCAGCTATTGAACTGCAAATTAGTAGTTGGAAGCAACTGCTTTAGGTGGTTCATAGTCGCCGAAGTATTTTTTAGGATCCAATTTCAACAAGTTACATACGTCGAACAATTCTGCCACAGTTTTGTCGATAACTGGCACACCTTCTTTACGGCAAACTTCGATAGCTTCTGCTTCTTTTTCACCATGAGTGTAGATGCGTTCAGCACCTTCAGCTTTAGGAGCTTCACGAAGTTCTTGTAAGAATGTGGAGAAGTGTTTTTTAACATCTTCTGGGTTACCGAAGATAGCTGGGTTAATAGCCATGAAACCATGACAAATATTGGAACGGCCACCAGTCATACATTTATTGGATGTACCACCTTGAGAGAAGATAGATGCGAAGATTTCGCAAAGCATACCGTAACCATAACCTTTATGGGAACCTAATTGTTCAGTATTGCCACCTAAAGGCATGATACCGCCACCAACGTGGTCGGAGATGTTGCCCAATACTTCGCCAGCATCTTGAGATGCTTTACCGTCTTTATTTAATGCCCAACCGTTAGGTAATTCTTTACCCAATTTGTTGTACATTTCTAATTTACCACGAGTTACTACTGTAGTAGATGCGTCGAAGAAGAAGTTGTATGGTTCAGCTGGCATTGTGAAAGCGATTGGGTTGGAACCAAGCATTGCTTTACGAGCAAATGTAGGAACCATGATTGCTTCGGAGTTAGTGCAAGAGAAACCAATTAAGCCTTCTTTTAAAGCAAGATCAGCATAGTAACCAGCGATACCATAGTGGTTAGAGTTACGAGCAGATACGATACCGATACCGGATTCTTTAGCTTTTTTAATTGCTAATTCCATAGCGAAATGACCAACTAATTGACCCATTGCGTCATGGCCTTCGATAACTGCAGATACTGGAGTTTCGAATACTACTTCTGGTTTTGCTTTAATATCGATAAGACCTTTTTCAATACCTTTATGATAACGAACTACACGTTGCATACCATGGGATTGAATACCGTACATGTCGGACATCATCAATACGTCTTTAATGATGCTAGCTTCTTCAGGGCTGAAGCCAAATCCTTCAAATGCGTCTTGACAGAATGCGTTAAGTTTTTCTTCTTGGATGTAAACAAAATTTCCCATCTTTAAAACCTCTTTCCCTAACCATAAAATAAATTGTGACATCTTGTAGTACTCCTCAACAGATTGTCACTACTCTTGATACGTAAATTATAGCACACATGTACACCACATGGAATAGAAATCCCCTTGTTATAGGCGTTTTACTCTTATCATATATGCATAGTTAAGAGACAATTTAATTAATTCCTTTAAAAAATAACCTAAAAACAGCTATTTTATAAGGTTAAAGCAATCATTACTTTTAGTTATGCTTCACTTATGTTCTTCCTCATAAGTTCATATATATTCATATCTATATCGAATTCCATAAAAGAAAATCTAGATTTATCGTTTTTCTCTATCGATATCTATCGATAATAATGACCCATTGTATAGTCTACTATAACGGTTAGTTTTATGTACTCTTTATTTCTTATCCTTTTTATCTTTTTTGTCTTTTTTGTCCTTTTTGTCTTTCTTATTATTATCTGCTACTACACCAGACTCATCACTAATAGCTGCATTCATTTGTTTTGCTATTTCAAAGGCTGCCTCATAGGTTGGCATAGTCACAATATTAGTAGAACCAATAGCCACTGTAGAGCCATCTACACGAGCACCACCAATAGTATTATCGTGATATAATCTAGCTAGTTTACCAGCTACTAAATAAGCTCGCATAGGTGCCGTATAATTACCTTTTGGAGTACCTTCATACACAGGTTTTCCATTGATCATTACGGTTTGTTGTTCTACTTTTACATGATTTCCAGAGTATGCATATAAGCGTTGTAAATTATCCAATACTCGTTGCGATGCTTTGGGATGATCATTAGGATTTAAAATTTTACCAAATCCCTCACGATACGTATCGCCGTATTTATTTTTAATCACTTCCATGGCAAGAGCTGCCCCACCTACATTGAAGGAGGAATCCGACAATATCATGAATCCTAATTCATCAGCATTTTTTTCTTGGGACATCGTAAATACTTGGCTATCTAAATATTTTCCCGTAAGTCCAGCCGCAATTTGGCCTAAATCTCCTGAATTAAAGGTAGCCGCTCCAATAACGGTAGATAAAATACTACTTTTTTTGGCTCCATTTACTAAATCTTTATGCTCACCGTGGCTTAACTCGTGACCAATTACTGCCGCTAAAGCATCATCATCTAGTAAATCCATAGTGCCTTTGTTAATAGACATAACTCGACCAAAGGTCATAAATGCATTGAAATCTTCATCTGGGTTAACGTACACCACATAACTGCGTTTCACATGAGGTGATTTTGAAAGTTCATCCACAATACGCTTCGCCCGCATTTGATAGGCGTAATTATCATAGACGCCTGTACGGTCTTTTGTTTTTTCCAACATTTCTTGTTGCCCTTTTTCTGTATTGTCTAGGTCACTCAAATGTTGATGCACAGAAATGCCTCCTAATACACTTTTACCAAGAGCCTCCCACAATCCATGAGCTTCTACTGTGAGTATTCCTGTAGATGTAATACCCATAGTCAACACTGCTGCACACAGCATACGTTTCCAAGTCTCTTTCATTAGCTCTCCCTCCTACTTCTATATACCAGGGTCATCTTCACGATACGCCAGATCTCTAAACCGTGTATATGCCCCTTCAAACCATAGTTTTACAATCCCTAACTCACCATTACGATGCTTACGGATGATAACTTGTGTTTCTACACCATCACTAGTATCTTCTGTATCTTGATAGTTTTCACGATTCAAGAAAGCAACGATATCCGCATCTTGTTCTAGAGAGCCAGATTCACGCAAATCACTTAACATCGGCGTTTTATCGGCTCGGCTTTCCACACCACGACTTAACTGCGACAAGGCAATCAATGGCACATTAAATTCTCGTGCCATAATTTTTAATTGTCGAGAAATGGCAGATACTTCTTGTTGGCGATTATCCGCTATTTTTTTACCGCCATTTTCCATGAGCTGAATATAGTCCACCACCACAAGGCCTAGTTCACCATGCTCTTGAATTAAACGGCGCAACTTTTTCTTCATTAACTG
>OBVS01000378.1_pt1 | contig 10199 bp, 7 predicted proteins | sample 1476211 | NCBI WGS metagenome assembly OBVS01 (sample SAMEA2580025, study PRJEB22360) | human gut metagenome | biome: human gut; feature: human-associated habitat; material: faeces | place: Denmark | collected 2008/2010 | reverse complement strand
TTCGTTTACGAGTAGTGCCATCCGTTCCACGGTTGGTGAATTATCCAAATACGTGTTTACCCTTTCCATCATGCAGTGCCCAATTAATCCGATGGGCTTTGCGTGATGGTCATTAGTGCCTGTTATTACCTGGACATTACAATCTTGAAAAAATATAAAAAAAAGATAGACGTTGTAGTGATGGATCCGGTGATGCTTCATCGAGAAAGCATGGTTCACATTTTGCGAGAGAGCCTGGCCGACAGAGTCAACATAACTGATGCTGTCTCCAGCCTTTCCGAGATAATTCGCCTGATTGTGCTGAAAGGCCCCGCCGATATTTATATAATGGAAGCCTATGGCCCGACTGAAAATTATAAAAGCTGGAATGACTTCACACATTTTATGGCCACGCATTACCCGTCCGTCACCTGCCTGGTTTGGTCTTCAAAACCAACCATGTTTTTAAGAAAACTCAACGCTTTTGAGGGAGGGCAGCCATGTTGGCAGATCCCCAAAAGAATAGACATTGATTCATTTGTACACTTTTTTACGCGAATTTTAGATGGCGAGATGCCTTCACCCAGCACTCGCACTTGCATAGGTCCCCCGATGTCTAACCTCACGCTCAGTGAAATCGTCATCATTACCGGTATTATAGAGGGACACAGCATCAAGAGCTTGGCCAGAAAATATGATGTTGCATATAAAACAGTTAGCACTCACAAGCGAAACGCCATGATCAAGATGCGTATATCATCGACCGCGCAGCTACGCAGTCTTTTCATCGAGGGGTACATTTTGCGGGGTGATAAGGCTCGATGCCTTCCAATTGAAACAAACGCCAATCAACCCTTTTTATTATAAGCAAAGTAGGGTGATGACAGCGGTTGTTTAGAATAACGCCATGAGAAGGTGAACAGGTTACGATGCCCATGACGACTTATACTGACAAACGAGGGAATGATGACGAAAAGCGAACGTCGATGGAGAGCATTCTCTATCGTTATACTGTCTGTAGCGATAGTGTTGTTATACCTAATGATTGAGTACGCCTGATTATCGGTTTTCCTTTGACGCGAGAGGTCGCAGGCCGGCCGTAGGCAATACCTGAACTGTCACGTTCACGTCACGCGTGATTACAGAATAGAGTGGCGTTCAATGTTCACTGTATATCAGGGATTAATTTAATGAACAGACGTAAATTTATTTTCTCTTCAGTGTGCCTGGGGGCGGGGATGGGCATGACCCGTGCAAGTTTTTCCCAGGAAAGCACTCAGCCAATGCCGCCTGTTAACTACCGGCCTCAGGTCCACTATGCACCAATAACGGGCTTCATGAACGATCCGAACGGCCTGGTTTTCTATCGCGGAGAGTATCATCTTTTTTATCAGCATAATCCCGTTGCAGCAGCCATGGGCAACGTCCACTGGGGACACGCAGTCAGCAATGACCTGCTGAATTGGCGCACGTTGCCGACAGCCCTGGCGAACTCCGCTGCCGGGCAGGCATTCAGTGGCAGTGCCGTCAATGACGCGCAAAATTCAAGCGGGCTCTTTGATAACCTTTCTGGCGGCTTGGTATTGGTCTATACACGTGCGGGTGCAACGGTTCAGACACAGGAAATTGCGTTTAGCCATGACGAGGGTAAAACATTTACCGGTTACAGCCGTAATCCGGTTTTGGACATCGATTCCGATCAGTTCCGTGACCCGAAAGTCTTTTGGTACTCTGCAGAGAAGTGCTGGATCATGACGGTCGTTGATGCACGAAAACATCGCGTGCTTTTTTATCGTTCGGATGATCTAAAAGCGTGGATAAAACTGAGTGAATTCGCTGATGCAGGGCTGCTGGGTGTGGATTATGAGTGTCCGGATCTTCTTTGCGTGCCTGTTGAGGGTGGCGGCGAAAAATGGGTTTTATTCCTGTCCATCAATCCAGGAGCGCCTCAGGGGGGAAGCACGGTCCAGTATTTTGTGGGAGACTTTGATGGCCAGCGATTCATACCCGTCGACAGGGCGACTCGACTGATGGACTTCGGGAAGGATTACTATGCTTTCCAGAGTTTTTCCGGTACGAGCGGTGTTCCTATCGGGCTGGCCTGGCTCTCCAACTGGCAATATGCCAATTTCGTTCCGTTTACCTCGTCGCGTGGAATGATGACGCTCCCCAGGAGGATTGGGCTTCGGCAAATCAAGGGTGATTGGCGTATCACTCAGCAGTTTGTTGATCTGTCCCCCCTTGTGCAACGTGTTCTGGTTGAGAAACCGCATCTGACAGGAAGTGATATCTTGTTGAGCCATCCCGTCCCCGCAGGAGAGGCTCTTGATATTGAACTGGATATTAATCTTTCGGCGGGTGCCGTATTCACCCTGAGATTTTCCAACTCGCAGGGAGAAGCCCTGGACGTCGGATTTGATGGTGGAGACTTTGGCGGATTGTTTATTGAACGAGGCAAGACAGCTGGATTCTCGCACCGGTACTTTGTGAACAGTTTTTCGTACGCACTGGCACCGGGAACCCGCAACACAGATATGCGACTGATTTTGGACCGTACATCATTAGAGCTTCTGGGTGATAAGGGCGCCGCGTCGGGGACCGCATTGTATTTCAGTACGTGTCATTTCGACCGGTTGACGTTACTGGTTGAAGGCGGAGAAGCAACCGTTAATCAGCTGAAAGTGCGAACATTACGCGCCATAACAAGTGAAAGTGAGGCTGCTCAAGGGAACTTATAGCGGGCCTGGCAGACACCAATCTAGCTCTGGCGCATTAAAAACACAGGCCGGTTTACGGGTGTATCAATATTGCTGACTTAAAATGATGAGTAGACAATTATGGAGAAGTTATTCGCAAAGATAATGTTTTCAGCCAGATGGATCATGGCACCGGTCTACCTGGGGTTGGCTGCCGGCCTGTTCATTCTGGCATACAAGTTTTTCCTGGAGTTTATGGTGCTCTTTAAAGAGGCGCCATATATCAACAATGAGCAGCTTATTCTCCATCTTCTATCACTGGTTGATTTTGTTCTGATAGGGGGGCTGCTTGTTATGGTTGTTTTCTCTGGCTATGAGAACTTCGTTTCTCGTTTGAACGTGGAGGGCGCAAGCAGCGAGCTGTCATGGATAGGCAGGATGGACGTTGAGTCACTCAAGAACAAGGTGTTTGTCTCGGTGGTCTCCATATCAACCATACATTTACTCGGTGTGTTCATGGAATCAAAGAGCATCCCCGATGGCAAAATTTTGATGTATATGGGCTTACACCTGTGCTTTGTCTTCACGGCGCTACTGATGCAAGTACTTGAGAAAATTTCTAAGAAGAGCGATGACGCCGACTGACCTTGTACATGGTCAGTGGCGGGAGGTTTTCAGGATAACCTCCCTGTTGATGTAAACGCGTGAGCCACTGTACTCATTGCGCAATCGCGTAAGGCGGATGTTTGTGTTTGTACAAAAGATTTAAGTCTTTCACCGTGGCCAGCCGAACTGATATTTGGTTGGCTTGTTGTCGGTTGGCGGTTGTCTAGATGTACAACCCGTATTGGAGGTTATGATGGATGCGCCTGAAGTATCGCGTACAACAGCATGGATGCGAGTGGGGATCCTCACGCTATCAGCCTTTATATTCAACACCACTGAATTTGCACCTATCGGTTTACTGAGCGATATTGCCAATAGTTTTTCCATTCCGAGTGAACGGGTCGGCCTGATCATCACGCTCTATGCATGGATTGTCACGATTGCTTCGCTGACGTGCATATTTGCGATAGGCCAGGTTGAACGTCGTAGGTTACTCACAGGTATTTTTATCCTGTTCATCGCGAGCCATGTTCTCACTGCAATCGCATGGAACTTTAGCCTTCTGGTGCTTTCACGTGCGGGCGTTGCACTTTCCCATGCCATTTTTTGGTCGATAACGGCGTCATTGGCGATAAGGGTAGCGCCGCCAGGTAAAAGGGCACAGGCATTAAGCTTACTGGCAGGGGGAACCGCTTTAGCCATGGTGCTTGGCCTCCCATTGGGGCGCATCATTGGCCAATGGTTTGGTTGGCGAATGACTTTTGCCGGGATCGCGGCGAGCGCTGCCTTTGCATTAATCATGGTGCTGAAGTTTATGCCGGAACTAAAGAGCGAGAATGCGGGGTCACTCACTATGGTGCCTGAGCTGCTTAGGCGATGGCCTCTGGTATTTATTTATATTATCACTGTCATTGTTGTTACGGCCCACTTCTCGACGTACAGCTATATTGAGCCGTTTATACAAAATTTGGCGGGCATGTCCGAGAATGTCACGACGTTAATATTACTAATCTTCGGTGTATCAGGAATTGCAGGCAGTTTACTGTTTGGTCGATATGGCGAACGCTACCCCATAGCATTTTTGAATGCTGCGCTGACGTTGTTACTGATAAGTCTCGTTTTTCTTTTCCCTTCATCGAATAGCCAGGTTAGCCTGACTCTGTTATGTGCGTTATGGGGTATGGCCATAATGGCGTTTGGGCTCTCGATGCAGGCAAAAGTCTTGAATCTCGCGCCCGATGCGACAGATGTTGCAATGGGTTTTTTTTCCGGGCTTTATAATTTTGGTATAGGTAGCGGTGCCTTATTGGGTAACCTGGTTATTGAAGGGTGGGGAATTGGCGCTATAGGCTTTGTCGCTGCATCAATCGTCTTTTTGGCCATGAGCCTTAGCTTTTTGCTAAGACGTTTTCATTGATGAAGAATCTGTTCACGAAAATAGACACTATAGGAGGAAGTCGTAATGGAATATTACATGTTAGTCTTGGTGAAATTTCTTATCGGATTTCTTATCGTGATGACGCACTTTAATCTTTCGGGAAAAACTCAACTTTCGCAAATGACTCCCATAGATTTTATCGGAAACTTCGTTATTGGCGGGATCATTGGCGGTGTTATCTACAGTGATGCGATCCCATTGTATCAGTACATTGCCGTACTCATTATGGGGGTCATCTTGATATCAATGCTTAACTCTGTAAGCAAGCGAATACAGTTTTTTAGATCAATTACGATTGGTGAGCCGATTACAATCATTAAGGATCATCGATTTTTGATGGAAAATATACGTAACAAAAGAAACAAAATAGATATATTAGGGGTGTTATCACACATACATGCACAGGGTATACACTCGTTGCTGGCCATCAAGTATGCTCAGATCGAACCGGGTGGCCAGATAACTCTGGCTTGTGATGAGGATAAGGTGCCATCGTGTATTGTTATGAAAGAAGGCGAGGTGCAGGAGGAAGCCCTTGAAAAAATCGGAAAGACTCCAGAGTGGTTACTGCACAAGATAACAACATGTCAGGTAGCAGTTGAAGACATTTACCTGGCTGAGTATTGGGAAGGAAATGTGAGCTTTATTCTTATGGATGGTGAGGTGGTAAATAATGTTTGATTTACGCTTGCAGGGATGCCTGTACCAAGCTCGACATTATCTCTGATCATAATAGGAAAAACCAATGATATCTCATTGTAAATTTTAGCTATTTAGGGTTACACTCTTTTCACTGTGGTGAAACCCCCTGTGCGGTGGGGCGTATCAGCTATTTAGGTTATGGGCTTGGGCGGTTTGCGCGAATTGTGGTGCTGATACACAATTCTCCGGGAGGCACCCGGCACCGCAGTTTTTAAATCAGACAGTGGGCAAAAATAGTGGTTTGATAGATTTTTTGGAACATCTTGCTAATATGTTGCTCAACAGTGCTTTAAATTTCAATAAAGATTATGTGCTATTCTCGGTAATAAAAACTAGCTCATCCATCAATTGGAATTATCGCTGCTTACTATTGCATTTTTAACAGAATGCCTATACTCTATCCTTTAGGGGCGGTAGAGGTATTCAATTAATGTTAAGGTTGTGTTTTGCATTGAGTAAGGCGTTCTCTATCGTCCCTGCATGATTTAAAAAACGAAAAAAAGCCGGCTATATTCCGGCTTTTTCTGTTACATCTTATAGCTTAAAGTTATTTGTGTGCGTCTATCGGTATGATTTGGCGCTGATGATGGGGGAGAGGAGTTCCAGGTCATCATGTATCCTGCTTTCAATGCAAATCTTTCGCTAATAGCAACTTCCAGGGCAGTTTCAGAGTTAACGGTAGTATCTTTGCTCCCAAGAGCAGACAGGCCTTGAATGAACTTGGCATTTTCGGTGAGTTGCCAGTTGTAAGTTGCAGATACATAACCCAGTGCGTTAGTCTTGCTACCTCCACCTGTATACACATCATGACGTATACCGGGACCTGCCTCGACGCGTAAGCTGTGAACAGGCCCATTCAGTAATTGGCGTCCATAGCCAGTGGTGAATGTATCGCGTGCTCGGTAGCCGTTATATCTGTCGCTTAACCAGCCGGCTTGGCCGAAAATATAGTCGCGATCGGTTAAGTTGTAGCGGCTTCGTCCGCCAGCAGAGTACTTTTCTGAGGAGCGAACGTCATTGGAAGAGGCGTTACTGGCATTACCCCAAATGGACCAGGCAGTTGAAGAATCGTACCAGGTCATATTACTGCTCATCGTCAGGTTGGTACTTTTCGAATTACCAGATTGCGCAAGATAACCTGCATTGATATTGCCTTCGAAGGGTTTTTTTGCAGATGTTGGGTCATCCATAATTGTAAAGATGGAATCATCTGAAATGGCGCATTTGCTAAAAAGCGCGCCAGTAGCGATAAGAAGAATGACGGGTACTACATTGCGATATTTCATGATTTTTTGCCAAAATTGTCTTAGTCTGTTTATGGGGATCTCATTGGTAATGAGATAGCTGTCTTAGCAAGACAGTTTTTAATTGTAAAAAATATAACTCAATATGGCAATACACAAGACTTACCTTTTGCCTATCCTCCAAGCTCGTCGAGTTGAATGGCAAAGTTTGTAAACAGCTTATTGCTGCTTATCAAGCCATGGTATCAAAGTAGACTAATTGAGGGTGGGGTGAAATTATGGGCCTGTGACGGCCCGTGTGAAATGAATACCATAAATCTAGGTGAGTTGCGTATGATTGAAAGAGTAAGATGACCTGCTACATGTTATATACGCACGCATAAACAGAACTGTGAAAAAGCTAGCTTCATTCGGGCTGTTACTGACGGGCTGGATTTGCCGGTAATTTATGCTATCATTAGTGAGTAAAATGACGTTTATTTAACATAAGTACATGTCATATTTATAGTAAACATAATAAAAATTAGTTAGATGTAATTCCTGCGCGGCATGTTCACCAACCATGTCGCTTTTTTTTATTGCTTATTGTCAAACTCAATTGACCCTTGGGAGGGGCGCTCGGGGTTAACTTTAGTTCATGACTGCTACTTGTTAAATAGACTCTAATAGTGCTGGTTGATTTACTATTAATTATTTAAAATCGATGGTGATATCGAGAATCATCCAATGAATAAACAAAAATAAAAGCAGCCCCAATAGCATCGAGATTACGATAAAGGGAATTGGTGAAGTCGTAAATACACTTTTTATTTTGCTTAACATTTCATAACTTCTCAAAAGTCGAACTCATCACTAACTATTGTAACTCATTGAAATGAATTTGTGAAAAATTTTCTTTGGGTGGTCGTGGCTGGCGACTATCTCTGTCGTTTCTGAGCCCTCATGGATAATCTAAGCTGTGCTGCCTCTTTAATTACGTAATCTTTTGTAAACAGTAGGGGGGAACCCAGCCTTGCCATCGCTAGATAATAAGTCACCGTTTTGTCGTAAAGTGTGTCGATGCGATAATATTCTTTTAGGCGACCAAGGAAATGTTCAAAAACGTTGCGATTGTGTTAGGCATCACGATCAAGCTTTAAACGACCATGCGACGCCATTTCCTCATTTGATTTAGTGGAATGACGTTTTTCATACTTTTTTCAGCTGGTTACTTAACGCATGTCTTGAGTAAGCTTTATCAGCCCGTACGGCTTGATTACGCCGCTTCATGCTGCCGTTATGACGAGTCACACCAATGACGTCCAGCAGACGTTGTACGAACTAGCTTTAATGGGCTTGTCCGGGACTCAGCAGAATGTTCAACGGCAGACGCTTCGTACTGTCGCCATAAAGTCATCTGATATTTGTTATTCTTGGCACTAGGGAAACCTGAAAAATAGATTGTTAGCATTGGGTTGCCTTCGGAGGTATAGGCTTCCCCACAGTTTTTGCCCTAATAGACTTCAGGAATGAGGATGTGATAGCCGTCTATCAAACTGAAAACTGCTGACTATGGGAATCTATTTCTTTTGGGAAAAGGTTTTTCTATGGTGGTAGCCATACTGCTCTGCGCAGGATAAATGCCGGTCAAGTTTTACGGAGCGCTGCTTATGTCTCATTGTAATACACCTGAACAAACCGCAATCATTGGTTGGTCCGGCCATCGCCTGGTGTTCACGGCGTTAGCCGGCCCCGGTAAAACGTCAACATTGTTGCGTTTTGCGCAGGCAAGCTCGAACTGCACAATGCTTTATCTCGCCTGTAACCGTGCAGTCAGGGATGAGGCTGAGGGAAAATTCCCGTTTATCGTCGAATGTAGGCCGCTGGCTCGCACATCTATCACGACCTTTAACGGTTTATTCTGTAATGGGGATAGCGAATTGGGTCTGCAACACTTTCTTGATAAAGATTCACGCTGTGGTTTGTCGCCCGACAAAATCCTGGTATTGGCGCAATTGCTCTGGTGCGAGTCTGCACGCCAGGGCGCTACTTCTCTTGTGTCCCATGACGTTTACCTCAATCTGTATCAGCTCTCTCGGCCTGACCTTTTCAAACGCTGGAAGACGCTCATGTTTAACGAGGAACAAGGCGTGAGCGCGGTGACTCAGTCACTGGTACTGGCGCAGTGCTGTGATGTGGTGTTGGTCGACGATGGCCATCAACAAATCTACCAGTTTAGTGGCGAGGAAAATGTCCTCGATGCTCCCGAGTTGGTCGATGCGGTTCAACTTTATCTGAATCACAGTTTCCGTTTTGATCCTACTGTAACTCAGGTGGTCAATATGCTGCTTTCCCGGCAAGAAGAAACGATACAGCTGGTCGGGGAAGAGAGAAATGCCAAGGTTATGACGTGTACACCTGATGACGTGAAGGGACAGCCTGTTGCCATATTGAGCCAAACGGTGGCCGGAGTCATCGGCGCTGCGCTGGATGCCAGTCTGGCTGGCAAGACGGTGTATTGGGTCGGCGGTATCGCCGGCTACAAGACCGAGGAGCTGGAAGACCTCTACTGGTTTTCGGCTGACATGACTGAGCGGATGCAGTCCCCGCGGCTGGCGCGAGAATACCGCAACTTTGAGGAATTTGAGTCGGTTGCCAGAGCAACCAGGGATGTTGAGATGAACCAGGGGCTTCGGTTGCTTGAGCAGTACTTCCCGCTGCCACAAAAGCTGCAGGTGATGCGTGAACATGCTGTTACTGACGAAAGCCAGGCGCAGGTGATTGGGTCGACGGCGCCCCGCAGCAAGGGACTGGAGTGGCCGGTGGTTATACTGAACGAGGATTTTGCCGATATTACGGATCCCCTGATGGCTGAAAGCGAACGTACTGATGAAACCAATCTGCTGTATGTCGCGGTGACTCGTGCCCGGCAAATGTTAATACTGAATGAATTGCTCCAGATGTTGATGGACAGCGAGAGTAATGACCTCGCCGGAGGTCTGGCATGCTGAAGGCTATCAAAGAACTGCTGGTTGGAACCCGGGCTATGTCGGCAAATCCAACGACAAGCATTCCAGGCTCTCAATGTCCTGTAGGTTATTTTATGCCGGCATCCGCAGAGCAGCTTTTGAGCACGGCCTCTCGTCAGCAGTGTTTACAACAGCTGTGGGAGAACAGCGCGCTGCCCAAAGATCTCTATGAACATTTCTATCTGCAACCCTTGAAGCAGCTTGTTAAGCTGATGCAGGTACTTCCGGCCGCGTCCCAGGGGGAGCATGCCAGGGAAGGAGGGCTGGTCGATGTTACCCTGCAGACGATGACTTATGCGGTTCGACTGGCCAAGGGGCACATGTTGCCCCCGGGGGCCGCGCCCGAAGAACAATCCGCCCAGAATGTGCAGTGGAATGTCGTGGTGTTTTATGCAGCGCTATGGCACTACCTGCCGCTGTTGAGTCAGATGCAAGGCGAGTTCCAAAGTGGCCGCACCTGGTTACCTGGCTTGACGGTGCCGGGTGAACCTTACCGTTTCCGCTTCAGGGCAGCCCCGTCAGCCCC
>OBVS01000373.1_pt1 | contig 10324 bp, 7 predicted proteins | sample 1476211 | NCBI WGS metagenome assembly OBVS01 (sample SAMEA2580025, study PRJEB22360) | human gut metagenome | biome: human gut; feature: human-associated habitat; material: faeces | place: Denmark | collected 2008/2010 | reverse complement strand
TGCTGTAGTTCGTGAAGCATCTAAACGGGTATTGGGCATGCGTCATTTCGATGTGCAAATGATTGGTGGTATTGTATTACATCGTGGTAATATTGCAGAAATGCGTACAGGTGAAGGTAAAACTTTGGTAGCTACCTTACCAGTATATTTAAACGCTCTATCTGGTAAAGGTGTTCACGTGGTAACCGTTAATGATTATTTGGCTAAGCGTGACAGTGAGTGGATGGGACGTTTATATAATTTCCTAGGTTTATCTACTGGCTTAATCGTAGCTGGTTTAGATTACGATCAACGGAAACAATCCTATGGAGCAGATATAACGTATGGTACAAACAATGAGTTTGGCTTTGACTATTTACGTGACAACATGGTTATCCATGCAGATCAAATGGTACAACGCCCATTGAACTATGCTATTGTCGATGAAGTGGATTCTATCTTAATTGATGAAGCTCGTACGCCACTCATTATTTCTGGTCCAGGGGAACGCTCTACAGAACGCTATTATGAATTAGCTAAAATAGTGCCACACTTGGTGAAAGATGAAGATTACACTATTGATGAAAAACAAAAAACGATTGCCCCTACAGATGAAGGGATTGCAAAAGTTGAAAAAATGTTACACATCGAAAACTTATATGATTCCTCTAACTTAGAATTGAATCACTTGCTAAGTGCTTCTCTTCGTGCCTATGCTATGATGGAGCGAGATAAAGATTATGTCGTGAAAGATGGCGAGGTTGTTATTGTTGATGAATTTACTGGTCGTTTGATGTTCGGTCGTCGCTATTCCGATGGCTTACACCAAGCCATTGAGGCAAAAGAAGGCTTACGTGTAGAACGTGAAAGTCAAACCTTAGCCTCTATTACTTTCCAGAACTATTTCCGTATGTATGAAAAATTGTCTGGTATGACTGGTACAGCGAAAACAGAAGAACAAGAATTTAATAACATTTACGGTTTGGAAGTTTACGAAATTCCGCCGAATAAAGTGTTGGCGCGTATTGATATGCCTGATTTAATCTTTAAAACAAAAGAGGCTAAATATCGTGCTGTAGTTCGTGATGTAGTGGAACGTCATAAAACAGGTCAACCAATCTTGGTGGGTACTACTTCCATTACGCAATCTGAAATGCTTAGTGATATGTTGACGAAAGCTGGCGTACCACATAATGTATTGAATGCGAAACATCATGAAAAAGAAGCGGAAATTGTTGCTAATGCAGGGCAGTATGGTATGGTAACAATTGCTACCAATATGGCGGGTCGTGGTACAGATATTTCCTTAGGAGAAGGAGTAGCTGAACTAGGTGGCTTACATATTTTGGGCACTGAGCGACATGAAAGTCGTCGTATCGACAATCAGTTGCGCGGTCGTTCTGGTCGTCAAGGGGACAATGGTTCCTCTCAATTCTTCTTATCTTTGGAAGATGATTTAATGCGTATTTTTGGCGCAGATAATATTGCTGGTATGATGGATAAATTAGGTATGGAAGAAGATGAGCCAATTGAGCATTCTTTGATTACTAAATCCATCGAACGAGCACAGAAAAAAGTAGAAAATCATAACTTTAATATTCGTAAGTATATCTTGGAATATGATGATGTTATGAATCAACAACGGGAAGTATTATACGGACAACGTCGTTTGATCTTAAATAACCAATCCTTGCGTGAAACGATTTTACATATGGTAGATAATTTAATTATCAACGCTATGAATCAATATGCAGATGAAAAATTATATCCAGAAGAATGGAACTATGAAGGTTTATTAAAGCATTTAGAGATCTATTTCTTAGAACCAGGTATGTTGACAGTGGAACAAATGGAAGAGTATGGTCGTGCAGAATTACAGGACCACTTAATTGACATTGCCCACAAAGAATATGAAAAACGTGAATCCTTATTTGGAGAAGCAAATATGCGTGAGCTTGAGAAAGCAATCATGCTAAAAGTTGTGGATAGCAAATGGATGGAACATTTGGATGCTATGGATATGTTAAAAGAAGGGATTGGCCTACGCGCTTATGGACAAAAAAATCCATTAGTAGAATATAAATTTGAGGCTTATGACATGTTCGAAAATATGAAACAAGCTATTACGGATGAAACAATTATGTATTTATACCGTATCCAAATTAATGTGGATACAATAGCAGAAGAAGAACCGGTTGATCATCTAGCTGATGCTAAGACCCACCATGAAGACGTGTTGGAACCACAAAACGTAGACTAGACTTTCATGGCCACGCAGCGAGGTGACACATCTCCTGTGCGGCCATTTGTTTTATAGAATGAAAGAAAGAGGTGAATAAATTGTTAGAAGACTTAAAAGGTCCTATTGACAATTTAGAGGAGCGTATTTTTGGAATGAGGGATTCACTTTAACATCGCTCAAAAAGAAGAACGCATATTAACATTAGATATAAAAATGAGTGATCCTGATTTTTGGAATGATCCAGATTCGGCTCGTGATATTTCCCAAGAAGCTACGCAATTAAAAGATGCCGTAGAAGGATATAAAAAACTTGTTACAGACATTGAAGAAGCAAAGCTCATGTTAGAAATGGCCATCGATGAGGAAGATGTATCTATGGAAGGTGAGCTGACTACTATGGTAGAGCAGTTGACCCATGAAGTAGAACATCGTGAAGTATTGCTTTTATTAAGTGGTGAATACGATAAGAACAATGCCATCCTTACATTCCATGCTGGTGCCGGTGGTACGGAGGCACAAGATTGGTGTTCCATGCTGATTCGTATGTACTTGCGTTGGGCAGAAAAACAAGGGTATAGTATTTCTCTTATGGATGAACAAGTAGGAGATGAAGCGGGCATTAAAAGTGCCACATTCCTCATCAAAGGGGAAAATGCTTTTGGGTATATGAAATCTGAAAAAGGGGTCCATCGTTTAGTTCGTATTTCTCCTTTTGATTCTGCCGCACGTCGCCACACATCATTCTGTGCTGTCGATGTGATGCCTGAAATTGATGAGACTGTAGAAATTAATTTGGATATGAAAGATGTACAGGTAGATACATACCGTGCTAGCGGTGCAGGTGGACAGCACATCAACAAAACAGACTCTGCAGTACGTATGACACATACTCCGACAGGGATTGTCGTACAGTGTCAAAGTGAACGCTCACAAATTCAAAATAGAGAGCAATGTTTAAAATTATTGCGAGCTAAATTATTTGAATTAGAGTTAGAAAAACAAGCTGAATTAAAAGAACAATTAGGCGGCACGTATCAAGCTATTGAATGGGGAAGTCAAATTCGTTCGTATGTGTTCCATCCTTATAATATGGTAAAAGATCATCGTACCAGTGTGGAAACTGGTAATGTACAGGCAGTTATGGATGGTAACCTAGATCAATTTATGGAAGGTTTCTTGAAGAAAGAAGCGAATTTATCAATATAATGGAGTGACCGTGAGAAATTTCTTTTTAAAAACAATAGTGTTTATCTTAGTAGTAGTCGGTATTATCCTAGGGCTTTCTTCCTTAGTATTACCATCTCTCGTAAGTAGTCAGGTGGAATCTAGATTGCAAGGGGCTTTACATCCAGAAGCACAATCTATGCGTATTGAATCATCGCCAGGAATTAAGTTAACCTTAGGAGACATTGATTCATTTCGCGGCTATTTGGATGGTGTTATGCTAGGTAAATTGAAAGTCCAACGACTAGCTTTTGATTTACGACAAATTAAAGTGGAGCCAGTAGAGCTGTTTTTAGAGGAACGATTGCACTTCACTAGTTTTGGGCAAGGTCATATTGAGGGAATCATTCATCAAGATGATTTGAAACAATATATTGAACAGCAGTTGTCTGAAAAAGGTACAAAAGGTTTGACGATCGAAACAGTCGATATATCTGATCGAGGTGTTGTTATGAGTGGTCAGATTGATGTAGGTGGTTTTTTATCAGGCAAGGTAACTATACAAGGTCATTTGGAGATTGAAGGTAATACACTACAATTTTCTACTGAAAAGTTATCCATTGGTGGTGCTAGTTTGAATCGCTTGTCTAGCGGAGCTGTGAAAGCGATACCTCTTTATAATTTTGAAAACTTCCCAATTCCTGTTCATTTGGATCGTGTAGAAACGGGGCGTGAAGAGATTCACGTATTTGTTCATCCAGTAACACAGTAGGAGGAACTATGAAGTTAAAAAACATATCTTTCTATACATGGATTTTATTAGCTTTTCTTGTTGCTGGTATTGTAAGTGGATTACTATTAGTAAAAGAGCGTCATTACATTGAGGCTCAGCAAGAACAAATTGAAAATATTATAGATTATGATGGTTTACTTCGTGCTAATGCCTATGAAAAAAGGTCTCTAGGGGAGGCAATTGCATCTGCCAAGGAGTCTGGAATTACAGCATTAGCTATTTATGATAGAACCTTACAAAAAGAAACCGATGCTGGTCATATTCGTATGTATACATCTAATGATTTACAACAATTACAAATCACAGGAGTGCAACCAGGTACTACCTATATCGGAATGATTCCAGGTAAAGAAGCTTATTTTCAAGAAGTACAGGATGATTTATTACGCCGTTTAGGTCAAAATAAAGTACATATATTGCAAACAGAGCTAGGCCCTATGTTAGGATTAGCTTTACCAAGTGATTCTTTAAAAGATATGAATTTAGGTATTTCTAGATTACAAGCTGAAGAAGTAGCTAAACTTGGCTTTCATGTGATTGTTCGACCAACAAATTATAAAGGTGCCACAGTAGAAGACGTAGATCATGTATTCCAACGTATTGATGGTATATCTGGTGTAACAGGCATGATTTTTGTTGGAAAAGAAGCGTTAGGATATCCATTGCATGTGGATCGTACTTTAGAACAATTAGAAGCACGTCATATCCCTGTAGTTGGTATTGAAGCAGTGAACCAATTACAATATTTCCCACAAGCTGGATTCCTAGAAATGGCTAATGCCAATCACTATAAAGTAGGCAGATTGTATACTGTATCGAAAGAAGAAGTACGTAAACTTACACCAGGCGAATTGGTACAATGGTTCTATATTAGTGATATTGAACGAAATATCCGCTACAACTTGTTCCCATTATATGAACAAGGTGTAGATAATAGAACCGCCTTAGAAACGACATTATTTGTAGCGAAACAAGTGACTGATAAATTACAAGCTCGTGGCTTTACCACAGGGCAAGCCTCTGTGTATCCAGTGTATACGCCGAACACTTTGTTACGAGTGTTAACGATGACAGGTGTAATTAGTTTAGCGACACTCACATTGGGTCAGTTTATACGTATACGAAAACCATATTTACTAGGCCTATTTGCTGTGGGGGCTATCCTTTCTATTGGTATCTATGTGATGACCATAGGTACAAAAATTATGTCGGCTTGGGCATTGGTAGCGGCTATATCGGCACCAGTATTAGCCATGACGATGATCTTTGATTGTTGGTCAAAACGTAACCATACGGGTTTATCCCCGTGGAGAAGCACTATAGAAGCTGTAGTATATCTTGTGGTAGCGGCTTTGATTGGTGTTATTAGTCTCCCTGCCATATTAGGTAGCACACAGTTCTTTATGGAATTTGCTTTATTCCATGGCGTGAAATTAACCTTTGTGGCGCCAGTAGTATTGACTGCTATCGCCTATTTACAACGGTTTCCAATTTGGAAAGGCAGAACTATTTCTTCTGTGAAAGATGTGAAATCTTTCATTACAGAATTTGTACAAATAGATATTAAAGTATATAGCTTATTAATCCTAGGTGCTTTGGCTGTGGTAGCCTATGTCTTTGTAGGACGTAGTGGTCATACAGCAGGCGTACCAGTACCGTCTTGGGAACTGGCTTTACGTAGATTTTTAGAAAATACCATGTATGCTCGCCCTCGTGAAAAAGAATTTTTAATCGGTCATCCAGCATTTATGCTGGCTGCCTATGCTGTGGGACGACGCATTCCAATGGTATTGCATTTTGCCTTATCCGTAGGGGCGGTCATTGGTATTGCCTCCATGGTAGAAACATTCTGTCACTTGCGTACGCCAGTGTATATGTCCATTGCTCGTGGTTACGATGGATTGCTATTAGGTATCGTCATCGGTTTACTAGCGATTATGGCGGTTCGTTTCATCGGTTATGGCATTCGTTGGTTCCAAGGACGAGGTGAAAGCCATGTGTAAGATACTCATTTCCGGTTATTATGGATTTGGTAATGCCGGAGATGAAGCGCTATTGAGTTCTATTTTGCAAGCATTACTGGAGAGAGAACCACAAGCTGAAATTACAGTCATTTCGGGTAATCCTGCGGAAACTACGAGCACCCACAAGGTGAATGCCATTGGTCGATTTGATATGTGGAAGATATACCAAGCTGTATATTCTTGTGATATGCTCATCAGTGGCGGTGGTAGTTTGTTGCAAGATGTAACAAGTGCTCGCAGTTTGTATTATTACTTAAGCATTATTGCGTTAGCGAATACATTGGGAAAACGAGTGATGATTTATGCACAAGGTATTGGACCTTTGCGTAAATCCTTAGCCCGTAGTACGGTGGGGCGTGTCTTGAATCAAGTGTCTATGATTACTGTACGAGATCATGCTTCAAAAGAAGAGCTGCTTTCACTAGGTATACATCATGTACCAATTACAGTAACTGCTGATGCTGTGTTAGGGATGCACCCAGTGGAGGCCACAGCAGGTCGTGATATATTGGCATCGTATGGGGTGCCTATAGACCAACCAATTGTGGGCGTTTCCGTACGTGCTTGGAAAGATTGCACAGAGTATCAAACTACATTAGCAGAGGCTCTAGATCAGATTCATCGAGAAACAGAGGCTCATATCGTGTTTATTCCTATGCAACATAGGGAAGATACGATGGAGGCAGAGGCCATTGCCAAACGGATGACAGTTAGATCGACGGTTTTGGCTGATACCTATAGCACAACAGAGCTACTGTCATTGAGTAGTTGTGTGGATGTCATGATAGGTGTACGGCTCCATGCATTAGTATTTAGTGCGTTAATGGAAACACCTTGCTTAGGGATCTCTTATGACCCTAAAATTTTAAACTTTCTTCATATGATTGGTGAAGATCCGGTAGGTGATTTACATACATTAACAGTAGAACCTATTGTGTCACGTACAGTAGAAGTGTTGGAACGAAAGACTTTCACCAAAACTGTGTTAGAAAACATCCATGAACTACGAAGAAATGCCTTAGAGAATGCTCGCATTGCCATTGGCATGCTGCATGATAAATAATTTACCTTAGAATTGTGTATAACACGGGAGGGTATAGTATGTTAACACTTGAACAAAAACAATTGATACAAGAAAAAGCAAAAGCAATTCGTGTAAACATCGTGAAAGCTGTTACAGCAGCAAAATCTGGTCATCCAGGTGGATCCTTATCTATTGCTGATGTAATGAGTTTGTTGTACTTTCAAGAAATGAATGTAAATCCAAATGAGCCGAAAGATCCAAATCGCGATCGTTTTGTCTTATCCAAAGGACATGCTGCACCAGCTCTATATGCTACATTAGCAGAAAAAGGGTTCTTCCCAACAGAAGAATTATTAAACTTGCGTAAAATCGACCATATCTTGCAAGGTCATCCAGATATGAAATACATTCCAGGTGTAGATATGTCTACTGGTTCCTTGGGACAAGGTATTTCTGCAGCATGTGGTATGGCATTGGCAGGTAAGATTGATGGAGTCTCCTACCGTGTGTACTCCGTACTAGGTGATGGCGAATTAGAAGAAGGACAAGTATGGGAAGCAGCGATGTTTGCAGCACATTATAAATTGTCTAACTTAACAGCGTTTGTAGATTTTAATGGATTACAAATTGACGGCGATATCACAAAAGTTATGAGTCCATTACCAATTGATGAAAAATTCAAAGCTTTCGGTTGGCATGTGATCGTGGTGGATGGTCATGACATTGATGCTTTACACGAAGCAGTTACAGAAGCAAAAGCAACTACAGATAAACCGACTATGGTGATTATGAATACTGTTAAAGGGAAAGGTGTACAAGCTATGGAAGGCCAAGCAGGCTGGCATGGTAAAGCGCCATCACAAGAAGAATGTGACAAATTTGTAGCGGAATTGTTGGAGGTGTAATCATGGGAAAAGCGACTCGTGAAGCATATGGTACAGCCTTAGTTAAAGTGGGGGCTACTCATAAAGATGTTGTTGTATTAGATGCAGATTTATCAAAATCTACAAAAACTGATGAATTTAAAAAAGTATATCCTGAACGATTCTTTAATGTAGGGATTGCAGAGCAAAACTTAATTTCTGTAGGTGCTGGCTTAGCAGCAGCAGGAAAAGTACCATTTGTATCTTCCTTTGCTATGTTTGCTACCGGTCGTGCCTTTGAACAAGTGCGGAATGCCGTATGTTATCCAAAATTAAATGTAAAAGTATGTGCTACTCATGCAGGGATTACTGTCGGTGAAGACGGTGCGACACACCAAAGTTTGGAAGATATTTCTTGTATGCGCACATTGCCTAATATGACTGTTGTAGTACCAGCAGATGCAGCAGAAACAGAAGCTGTCATTGCTTGGGCAGCAGAGTATCATGGCCCTGTGTATGTACGTTTAGGCCGTGCTGGTGTAGAAGATGTGACCCCAGAAGGATACACATTTGTACCGGGTAAATCTCAACAATTACGTGACGGTAAGGATGCTACGATTATTGCCTGTGGTGCCTTAGTAGGACCTGCAGTAGAAGCAGCGGCTACATTAGAAGCAGAAGGTATTTCTGTACGTGTTATCAACATGGCATCTATTAAACCAATTGATGGAGAAGCAATTGTGAAGGCCGCAAAAGAAACAGGAGTATTGATTAATGTGATTGGTGGTTTAGGTAGTGCGGTAGCAGAAGTAGTGGTAAAAGAGTACCCAGTGCCAATGGAATTTGTCGGTGTGAAAGATACCTTTGGTGAATCTGGTACACCAAAAGAATTGATGGCAAAATATGGATTAACAGCAGCTGATATTGTAGCAGCTACCAAACGAGGTATAGCACGAAAATAGGAAGGGAATGATAGAATGATAGAATTTAGAAATGTCCATAAAGTATACGACAATGGTTCTATTGCTTTAGAGGATGTATCGATTCATATTGAAAAAGGAGAATTCGTATTAGTCTGTGGGCATTCTGGAGCAGGTAAATCAACATTTATTAAGTTACTTTCACATGAAGTCACACCAGATTCTGGAACGGTTATTGTGAATGATGTTGATGTAACACGTATCAAATCTAGTAAAGTACCGTACTTACGTAGAAAGTTAGGTATTGTATTCCAAGATTTCCGATTATTACCATCAAAAACAGTGTTTGAAAATATTGCGTTCGCACTAGAAGTTATCGAGGAAAAACCGAAAGTAATTAAAGAGAAAGTTTTAAATGTATTAGAGTTGGTCGGACTCAGCGATAAAGCTAATGATTTGCCACAAGATCTTAGTGGTGGGGAGCAACAAAGGGTAGCTATCGCTAGAGCCATTGTAAATAAACCATTGGTGCTGATTGCAGATGAACCAACAGGTAACTTGGACCCTCAAACAAGCCGCGATATTTCTGATCTTTTTAAAGCCATCAATAATTCTGGTACAACCGTAGTGATGGTAACACATGATATGGATATGGTGTCTTATCTAAACAAACGAGTGATCGCCTTAGAAGGTGGTCGTGTAGTAAGTGATCAAATGAGAGGGGCCGCATTCCATGAAAATTAGAACGTTTAAGTATTATATAAAAGAAGCCGTTCAATCCATGCGCCGTAATGGATTGATGTCCTTGGCATCTATTTCCACTGTCACATTATCCTTGTTTATCTTGGGTGTATTTGCTTGTGGAGTGGTAAACCTTAACAATTTGGCATCCCATTTAGAGAGCCAAGTACAAATTAGTATCTACTTGAAGGATAACTTAACAACACCACAAGTGATGGAATTAGGTAAAAAGTTAAAAGCCTTGCCAGAGCTAAAGGATATTGAGTTTGTCACAAAAGATGAAGCTATGAAACGCTTTAAAGAGCGCTTAGGGGAGCAACAGCAATTAGTCGATTCCCTAGATGGACATAATCCATTGCCAACGTCTTATGTGTTAACATTCAATACACCAGACCAAGTGAAATCTACAGCGGAAATTGTCTCTAAATATCCAGAAGTAGAAAGTGCCCACTATGGACAAGACGTGATTGAACAAATTTTTGAAGTCACAAAAATTATTCGTATCGGTGGTATTGTGCTCATCGGCTTCCTAGCAGGGGCTACCTTATTTATCATTTCCCATACCCTATCCCAA
>OBVS01000369.1_pt1 | contig 10446 bp, 2 predicted proteins | sample 1476211 | NCBI WGS metagenome assembly OBVS01 (sample SAMEA2580025, study PRJEB22360) | human gut metagenome | biome: human gut; feature: human-associated habitat; material: faeces | place: Denmark | collected 2008/2010 | reverse complement strand
TACAAATCCCTTGATATTGATGGTTAAAAAACAGAGATTTTTCTGTAAGCATTGTGAGTCAACATTTATGGCCAAAACACCTATCGTAGATAAGGGGTGCTTCATATCGAATGATCTTAAGAGGTCCATAGTTTTAAACCTATGTGAGACTAAGTCAATGGACTTAATTGCAAGAAAACACTATGTATCTCCTACTAGTGTTGCTAGAATACTCCGTTTAACTGAAGATAGGAGGAGAAAAAATTATCTTCCTAGGATTCTATCAATAGACGAATTCAAGTCAGTAAATACAGTTGATGCATCTATGAGTGTAAATTTAACTGATTTAGAAGGCGGTCATATTTTTGATATCCTGGTGGATAGGAGGCAAAGATACCTCTTTGAGCACTTTAATTCCTATCCCTTAAAGGTCAGAAAAAGGGTAGAATATGTGACTACAGACATGTATAAGCCATATATTGATCTTGCCAAGAAGGTTTTTCCAAATGCCAATATTGTGGTTGATAAATTCCACATAGTACAGCTCTTGACAAGAGAGCTAAACAAGTTAAGAATAAATGAGATGAAGAAGCTTAATACCAGGTCTAGAGAGTATAAAATACTGAAGAGATACTGGAAAATACCACTTAGGAAGAACTGGGAGTTAAACAGTATATATTTTTACAAGAATTTACACTTTAAAAATATGACTAGTTCAGTTGATATATTAGACTATATGTTAAGAAAATTCCCCAACTTAAAAGAAGCATATGATTTTTATCAAAACTTCCTATTAAGTATCTCTAAAAACGATGTAGCTATGCTTGAAGATATTCTAAATACTAGGACTGATAAAATACCAATGTGTTTTAGGAAGAGTATAAAAAGCCTTAAAAAGCTTAGAAAGTATGTGATTAATTCATTAAAATATGACTATACGAATGCTATGGTGAAGGGTAAAAACAACAAGATTAAGGTAGTTAAAAGAGTATCCTACGGATATAGGAGTTTTAGGAATTTTAAGGCAAGGATAATGCTAATGGAAAGGTATAAGATACAAAAGGGCAACATCCATAGTTATCAGTTTGCTATGGATGCTGCCGCATAATTTAATAGATTTTATTGATTTAAATTATCACCAACGTTATTTGACATAGAGCCATTTAATATAGGTGAGATTACACATTCGTAGATCTCAAATTAATGGAGGTTATGCATTCAAGAAACAAGTAAATGAAAGCATAACCTCTCTTTTCTTTCAGATTTACCTTGTAATTTTTATCCTCCACCATAGTATTCGAATAATCATATTTTAGTGAGTTTAGCACATAATTCCTTTTTTGTTCCCTAAAATTACTAAATTGTTATCATAAATTCACAAGAATTCTATTATACAAGCCATTAATAGAGGTAAAATATTTATTTAAATTTACTATATTAGCATTATTTTTATCTAGTATAAAATAAGATGATTTGTATTACTATGTTTTGAATTAAACGATAATATGAAATAGATAATATGAAATAATAGATAATAGTGATAATAACTTGCATTTATTATCAGGCTATGCTAATATATATTTCGGTAGGGATCTGTTTATAATAAGAAGGAAGGTAGCGCTACTATGATAATTATAAAAATGTTTTCTGCTAAAAAGCATATTAAATATAGTTGTATAATGTAGGAGGAAGTTATGCTTAATAAAAAATATAACATAAGCAATAAGATATTATCAGTTGCATTGTCTTTAATAATGTCAACAGGAAGTCTTATACCAGTTTTTGCTGAAAGTAATCATATCAAAAATCATACAAATGTTGGCATTTTACAAAATGGAAAAGAGGAGAGTGAAGCCAAGACTAAGTTAAGAAAACTAGTAAAAGAGATTATATCTGATAAGAGTATACTTGATAGATATATAGGTACCATTTTTATCAAAACTGTAGACAATGGAACACCTTTTGATGTATTTAGCGATGCTAGTAGAATGAATCCAACTGCAATTAAGGATACACCATGGTGGAAGTTGTGGCAAGAAGCATATCGTATAAATGGAAAATTGGAAAATTTGACAGATGCAGAAGCTAAATCACTTTATGATAATTTAATGCTTGAAAAAACTGCTTTGTATTTTCCACTTTCAAATGAACTTAAAGAGGATGGTTACTATGAAGGTATAGAGGGAGATTTTGATATTTATAAAGTTACCAGTGTGAATAGTTATACTCCGGCTCAAGATATCTATGTCAAGGGAGAGAATAATCCAGATATAAAAAATCTTTTTGGAGTTGTTGCCGTAGTTAAGTCTGGAAATGAACATGATATCATGCTCTCCATGAAAAAAGAAATGGTTAAGTCTATCAAACAGATTTCCTTTAATGGAATATCAACTGTCAAGCCTATTACAGCTATAAAACCAGTTGAGGAAGATAGTGATATTGCAATGTTTAGTGTCACAGTACCTGGAGAAGTTGGACCTGAAAATCTAGTGGTAAATAGTTTAAAATACATAAACAATAATAATGAGGAGGTTACTATAAGAGAACCTTTTGGTATTGATATAAAATATAGTCAGTTGAAAAAAAGTAATACTCCTCTAAAAAAAATAAGACAACCAGAGTATGTTGAAAAGAGAATAGAAGCTTGGCTGAAGAGAGCCGATACCATAAAACGTGAAATAATGGATTCTGGTGAGAGCAGAAAGATAGATGATGCTATACGTAAAATTAGAACATTTAAAGATTTGAGCGAGGAAAATTTAACTAATTTATATGAAATTGTTAAACCTATTTATTATGCGGAATATAAAGAAACCTCAAGAGAAATACTGAGAAAAATAATTAGCCAGCAGAAAAGTAGCTTAGATAGTTCTGTTTATTCTCCTGAAACCTATACTAAAGAAAGTCTAGAAACTTTTAAAAGTGAACTTGAACATATAAACAGAAGTATGGATAATAAGGATTTGTCAGATCTTGTTGGAGATGTGGCTAAGACCACTAATTTAAGCTTCACAGTTCTACGTTATAATACTGAAAAATTGCAGGGTTTGTATGATAAAGTCAAAGATAGAGTTGATCAAAGAAACCGTTATGAAGCTGATTCATATGCTAAATTTTTAGTGGCTTTTACAAAGGCAGAAAAATGGCTAAACACTACTAAGAAGACTATGCCGGTTCCTAATGATACCAAAGAAATTTATGATGAATTAAAGAAGACTGCGAATTCTTTGAAAAGAAAAGATGGAAGCAGTGATGATTTAATTGAAGATGATAAAAATAAACATCAAGAAAAAGATGCTATATATGATGTTAAGGTAAATTTACAAAAACCAAATGGGAATGTGAATACTGACTTTTCTCAATTTATAAACAAAGATGCAAAGTATATTATAAAAGAAGGTGGAAAAAACAAGAAATTAGTTTTATATTTAAAACCTATTATGAATGGGAATAAAATTGATAAATTAATTACAGATTTTCAATATTCTAGAAGAAATATACTTCAAACAGCTAACACAGTTACAAGTAAAAAATTCGAATTTAATTTTATAGATGGAACAAAAAACTTGTATAGTCCAGAAAAAATAGAATTGGACGTGGATGGCGAGCAAGACCTTCTGCCTATAGATATAACATATTATGATTCTAAGGATAATAAAGATGTAAAACGTTATATTTCTGATAATAAGTTAAGCATCAACTATGATGATAAGATTGAAACAAACGATGAAAATCTTAAACCTGACAGTGGGAATGGTAATAATGAATCTAAGGATTATACAGTAAATGTTAAGTTTTTACATGAAAACGGTCATTCTGAGAGTCATGCTGCACCTGCACTTGTAAACAGGGCCAAGCTAAGTATTAAGGGTTCAGATAAAATATTGACACTGAAGTTAAGACCACTTTTGGGAGAAGGTGGAAATCCTACAGGAGTAATATCTAAAATATACTACTTTGAAGGAAATCAAAAAAGTGGTAAAAAGCTTGAAGCAAAGAACAAAAAATTAGCTAGAATTAGAATGAAGTATCAGTCAGTGGACAAGGAATACGAATACCCAACAGAAGTTGAAATACCAGTAGATGCGTCAACTCGACAGCTATATTTGAATCTTGACTCTGCTACACCAGTTTTTGGAGATAAGAATCATGAGCATACAGTAGTCTTAGACATAGATTATGCTAAAAAGACTGAAGGATACAATGATAATGAAGTGGATAAGACTCAGTTAATAAACTTGATTAATGGTATAAACAAGAAGTATTATGAATCCTATAAGAATATCATACCTGAAAAACCTTATGAAAACTTTATGTCTGCGTATAATAATGCAATGTCAGTTAGAAATAATAATAATGCAACTATTGCTGAAGTAAATGATGCATATAAAAATCTATTTAATTCTATTAAAAAACCTAATTTGTATATAGAAATAGATATTGTCAAAAAGCAGGCAGATGCTGATATAAAATCAGAATCAGAATCTGGGAAGTATACTCAAGAGAGTATCAAAGAAGCGAAGAAAATTGCTGAGGATAGATATAAAGAACTAAAAGAATATCTTGCAAGAGATGATATAGAAGATTCTAAAATAGATGATTACAAGTATGATATTCAGCACTCACCTGATAGACTAAGATATGATACTAGTGAATTAGAAAAAGTAATAAGCGAAGCAGAAGGAAAATTAAATTCTGGTAAATATACTGATGAGACAGTGGAGTATCTAAAGGACAAATTGGCTGACGCCAAAAATTTCCTTAAAGAGGCTAAGACTAAGAATGGACAGGATAAAAGGTCTGCTCTAATTAAGGAAATAGATAAAGCTATAAAGTCTCTAATAGAAAAGAAGGAAAAAGTTTCTAGCCAGGCAAGGAAATCCTTGGAGAGCAAGGTGAATATGGCTAAGAAAATAGAGCAAGGCAAAAAATCTAAAGAAGCCTACGATGAACTTAATAAGGTGATAAATGAGTCTGTAAATATATTAAACACATCTGAAAATGACGACGACTATAATAAACAGATAGAAAAGCTAGAAAAAGCAATTGTAAAGTTTAAATCATCTGAGGATGTAAAAAAAGATAATGCAGATGAAAAGAAAGAAAAGGAAAATGAAAAATCTGACAAGAAAAGTATTGATGCAAAGATAATGGATGAGGACAATAAGGAATCAATGGCAGATATTTTCTTAAAAGATCATAAGATCCTAACAACATATGACAAGGATAAAAATCAAACCACATATGAATTAACATTCAGAATGTATGACGAGAATAAACCTAGTGTAGGTAAATTATATGTTAAAAATGGTGAAACCTTTAAAGAAGCCGAACTTATAAAGGAAGATAAGGGGGTAAATACTTTTAAATTTATTAGGAATAGTAAGCCTGAAAGAAATATAATTATAAAAATGTTTATTCCTGCCATGAATACAGAAAAGACTGCCAAGCTAACACTAAATGTAAATAATGAAATTGTAAAGTCTGAAATCACTAGTCTAGACGGTGAAAACAGGTATGATACTGCTAGTAAAATAAGTAAAATGTTATATCCAAATACAAATAAGAAGGCTGTCTTAGCATCAGGTCAAGTTACTGTAGATGCGCTGTCAACTTCATTGTTTGCAAAGAAGAAAGGGGCACCAATACTATTAACAAAGGCTTCTTACCTGCCAAGTGAAACTATAAGAGAGTTAAAAAGACTAGGGGTAAGTGAAGTGACAATAATTGGTGGATATAATACTATCAACAGACAGGTTACTGATGAATTAAGGACTATGGGTATCAGTACTGAAAGAATTTACGGTAAGGATAGGTATGATACAGCTAGAGAATTAGCAAATAAATCAAACTCAGATCTTAAGAAGTTGGTTATAGTAAATGGAGTTAATTATGCGGATGCTATTTCTATATCCGGTTATTGTGCTCAGAATGACTACAATATGATTTTAACAAATGGTAAGAGTTTGTCTGATAGTGATATGTCATTGATAAATAAAGCTGATGAAGTAATTATTGTTGGTGGATATAAATCCGTGTCAAATGACTTAGAAAGAAAGCTAGAAATGGCTGCTAAAAAAATTAGAAGGATTAGTGGATACGATAGGTATGAGACTTCATTAAAATTGTCAGAGGAGCTATACACTAAGTCCGATGGGATAGTTATGGCATCCGGTGATAATGATAAAATGACAGATGCTCTAGCGGGTTCTCAGTTAGCTGCTTATAAGAAAGCACCATTACAATTGGTTTCAAATTATATGACTTCAAGACAGAGAAAATATATTGAAGATAATAAAATAAGTAGTGCAACTATTCTTGGTGGAATGAACTCTATTGGTAGGTCAGTAAGAGAATCTATAAAGTCATTATTAGTGAAAAATTAGAAATATTGATATTATAATTAAAAAAATATTTTATCATAGGATACAATTTTGTATCCTATGATAAAGTTAGGAGGCATTACAAGTGCAAAATAAAATAAAAAAATCTTGTCTGACTCTTATTCTGTCTTCTTGTATGATTATGACAAATTACAGTGGTAGTATTATAGCTCATAAATCGTTAGAAAATATTGTTCAGGTTAGAGGAATGTCGTATGATGGAGTGATCACTGATGCTTTAAAGGCAAAGTTGAATGAAACCGATGGCTATATAGATAGTATGGTATATTTTAAGGATGATACATCAAATGAGGATATTCAAAAACTTAGCAAGACCATAAAAACAGAAGAGGGTAAAGACGATAAAGACAGGAAGGCTGTTATAGCTCAGCTATCTCAGACTGCTATGGAAAGTCAAGATGGCATATTGGATTGGTTAGAACAAGAAAAAGAATCTGGAAATGTAAAGAGTTATGAAAGTTTTTATATCATAAATGCCATACATTTGAAATCCAAAGCAAATCTAATAGAGAAATTAGCGTCTCATCCTAATGTACGTAAAATAGATATAAATCAAAAAATTCAAGCGGATAATCCAATTGACAAGCAACCAAGTAATGTAGAATCTAACAGAGATGAGATTGAGTGGAATTTGAAAAATATCGGTGCAGACTTAGCTTGGAATCAGGGGATAAGAGGTCAAGGTGTGACGGTCGGTATAATGGATTCAGCAGTAGATGCTAACCATCCTGCCTTAAAGAGAAAATTTAAAGGTTATGACCAATCAACTAATAGAGTTAATTTTGACGATAGTAATTATTTTGATGCTATTCAAGGGAAGCAGGATACCAGTGGTGTTCTTGATATGGCTCATGGAAGCCATTGTGCCGGTATAGTACTGGGTTCTGAATTAAATTCAAGTGGTGAGGAGTTTAATAGAATAGGTGTAGCACCTGATGCTCAATGGATTAATGCCAGAATATTTGATAGTAATTATAGGAATGTAGAACAATCAAGTTTTATAAGGGCAGCTGAATGGATGTTGGCTCCTGGAAATGACCCCTCTAAGGCACCCCAAATCATCAATAATTCCTGGGGTGGTTCACAGTATTTGACAGATACCTGGTTTAAATCTACTGTAGGTAGGTGGAGACAGGCCCATATCTTACCAGTATTTGCAGCTGGTAATCAGATGCCTGGAGAATCATTACCTGGTGAAAGTAGTATAGTTATACCTGCATCATACCCAGAGTCTTTTGCAGTAGGAGCAGTTGACATAATGGGTAACTTGGCTTCGTTTTCAAAAAGGGGGCCATCCCTATTTGATACAAGCCTTACAAAGCCAGAAATCTCTGCACCTGGGGTTAATGTAAGGTCCAGTATCAAAGATACTTATGCTTATATGAGCGGTACTTCAATGGCAGCTCCTCATGTAGCAGGTGTTGCAGCCTTAGTGAAATCTGCAAAACAAAATCTAGATGATAGAGAGATACAAAAAATTTTAGAAGAAACTGCGACTCCTAAGACAGATTCCTACTACAAGACAGCACCTAATAATGGATACGGGCATGGAATTGTCAATGCTTATGCTGCAGTCGTAAAGGCAATGGATAAAGAAATAGGAACTATTAGGGGAAAAGTAACCTCTGATGGAAAACCGGTAGAAGCTGAGATAAGTGTAGAAGGAACAGATATTAAGGTTAAGAGTAATTCTTCAAGTGGTGAATTTTTCATTGTATATCCGTCAGAAGGGGACATTAAAATATCTTGCAAGGCATTTGGATATAATTCTATAGACAAAACAATTAAGATTAACAAAGAAAATACTACTCATGTAGACTTTGATATGATCAAGAAACCCATAAAAAATTTAGAGGGTAGTGTTAGTGACAAATCAGGCACAAAATTATCTGATGTAAATGTATATTTAGTAGAAGATGCTACAACGGAGATTGAACTAACAGGAAATGATGGAAGGTTTAGCATCAAAGATGTTCCAGTAGGTGAATATACACTTAGAGCCTTTAAGCATGGATACAAATTCTATGAAAAAAAGGTGACACTTGGTGAAAATTCAAGCGTTTTTGATATAAACTTAGAAGACAAGAATGCTTCAGATGATGTTGAACTATATTATGATAATGGAAAAGAAAACGAAAGTGGAAAAAATCAGGTTGTTGGTATAAATGGTGATTTAGGAGTAGCAGTTTCATTCAAACCAAAGAAAAAGGCTACTTTGAGCAAGGTTAAGGTTAGGTTTGCTAGCGATATTGAGAATACAGGAACTTCTGCTACGATTTCTGTTGTAAAATTCGATAAAAATAACCGTATTAAAACATTATTAATGCCAGTAAAAGTCAGACATTTGAATGTATTTGGAGATACTGAGATAGATTTGGAAAAGTATAATGTACAAGTAGACGGAGAGTATTATGTTGTTATAGAACCGGACAAGGATACGAATAAATCTATTGTGGTTGCTCTTGACAGAACAGCTAGCAAGATGAAGAAATATTCATATCAAGTTGACAGAGGCTATTTCAGGTCTTATGATAATCTAGATAATAAGAAAGGGGCTCTTATGATAAGATCAATATTGTCATACGAAGAGGGAGCCAATGATATAGATTATGGTAGCAATGGTGATGATCAGAAGCACAAAAATCTTGAAAAAGGCAAAGAACCTGAAAAAGGCAAAGAACCTGAAAAGGGTAAAGATCCTGAAAAAGGCAAAGAACCTGAAAAAGGCAAAGAACCTGAAAAGGGTAAAGAACCTGAAAAGGGTAAAGAACCTGAAAAAGGCAAAGAACCTGAAAAAGGCAAAGAACCTGAAAAGGGTAAAGAACCTGAAAAAGGTAAAGAACCTAAAAAAGATAATAACTCAGATAATAGCTATGAAAATGATGTAAAAAAAGCTATTGAGGAAATGAAGAAAAAAGAAGAATTAAATAAAAAGAAAGAAGATGATAAGGTTAAAGAAAATAAAATAAAATCAAAAAATATCAAAAGAATTAGCGGAAATAATAGGATATCCACCTCTATAAACTTATCAAGACATTACTTTAACCATTCTGATACCATTGTGTTGGTAAATTCTAAAGAATATCCAGATTCACTTACAGCTGCACCATTGGCAAAGGCATACAAGGCACCTGTTTTGTTAAATGATCCTAATGGACTTGATAGTCAAGTTAAAAATGAAATTAGGAGATTGGGAGTGAAGAAAGTCATATTGGTAGGAGGTAATAATTCTTTAAGAATAGGTCTTGAAAGAGATTTAAAGAATATGAATCTAAAATTAAGCAGGATAGCTGGAAAAGACAGGTATGATACATCTGCTAGACTTGCTAAGGAATTGGTCAGACTTACTGGTTATTCCGACAGGGCAATTGTTGCATCAGGTGAGAATTTTCCAGATGCACTAACTGCATCATCAATTGCTGCTAAGGATGATGTTCCCGTATTGTTGGTAAAATCAGCTAGTGTCCCTGACTACATTGATAAGGCTATGAAGGATATGGGAATAAAGAAAACCATACTAGTTGGCGGTAATAATTCAATAGGTAAGAATATAGAGTCTGAGTTAAGAGCAGAATATAGAATAGCAGGTAATAATAGGTATGAAACTGCTAAACTTGTTAGTAGGTATGGATATAAAAATCCAAAAAAAATATTCTTAACGACTGGTGAATCTTTTGCAGATGCATTAGTATCATCTGGTTTGGCAGCTATGGAAAATGCACCTATACAGTTGATAAATCCGAAAAATAATTCAGATAATTATATGGATTTTACTAATAAAGAAAATATAGAAGAAATTATAGTTTTAGGTGGAGAAAGAAGTGTTCCTGAGCGTATTGTTGAATTTTTTATAAATATAAAATAGTAGGAAGTGTTTAGAATATTTCTAATTTTACCATTTCTGATCATTTTGTTGATTAGACATCTATATGGTAATTAAAAGAGTTTATATAATATTGGTTGCATAAATATTTAGCGTTGGTGAGAGAAAAAATTCTCTCCCAACGTTAAATTTTTTGCAAAAAAAGAAGAATACACATCAAATCTCATGTATAATTTAAAT
>OBVS01000368.1_pt1 | contig 10467 bp, 15 predicted proteins | sample 1476211 | NCBI WGS metagenome assembly OBVS01 (sample SAMEA2580025, study PRJEB22360) | human gut metagenome | biome: human gut; feature: human-associated habitat; material: faeces | place: Denmark | collected 2008/2010 | reverse complement strand
GACAGCCGCTACCTGCGTGAGGCGCTGAACGGGCGTCTGCGTCAGGCGGAAGGGCTGGCGAGCTCGTCGGCCATCAAGGCGGACGAGGGCGGTGCCTGGGCGCAGCTGCTGGGGGCGTGGGACCACGCGTCGGGCGACGCCAACGCCACGGGTTATCAGGCCTCGACCTACGGGGTGCTGGTGGGGCTGGACTCGGCGGCGGGGGACGACTGGCGGCTGGGGGTGGCGACCGGCTACACCCGCACCTCGCTGCACGGCGGATATGGGTCGAAGGCGGACAGCGACAACTACCACCTGGCGGCGTACGGCGACAAGCAGTTCGGGGCGCTGGCGCTGCGCGGCGGGGCGGGCTACACCTGGCACCGCATCGACACCAGGCGGTCGGTGAACTACGGAATGCAGTCGGACCGCGACACGGCGAAGTACAGCGCGCACACCGAGCAGCTGTTCGCGGAAGCGGGCTACAGCGTACAGGGCGAGTGGCTGAACCTGGAGCCGTTCGTGAACCTGGCGTACGTGAACTTCGAGAACAACGGTATCGCGGAAAGCGGCGGCGCGGCGGCCTTGCGCGGGGATAAACAGCACACGGATGCGACGGTGTCGACGCTGGGCCTGCGTGCGGACACCGAATGGCAGGTGAGCCCGGGCACGACGGTGGCGCTGCGCAGCGAGCTGGGGTGGCAACACCAGTACGGCGGTCTGGAGCGAGGCACCGGGCTGCGGTTCAACGGCGGCAACGCGCCGTTCGTGGTGGACAGCGTGCCGGTCTCGCGCGACGGGATGGTGCTGAAGGCGGGGGCGGAAGTGGCGGTGAACGAGAACGCCACGCTGTCGCTGGGCTACGGCGGGCTGCTGTCGCAAAACCATCAGGACAACAGCGTCAACGCCGGCTTCACCTGGCATTTTTGACATATGATGCAAAGGTGCTTTGTAACTTCGTGTGCTGATGTTGCAAAGTACCAACTGTTACCAGCAGATAATGTGTATTAAATAGCGGAAAATTGCGGTTAAATACACAATTTCTGTAAATTATATATTGAAGCTTTTTATAGAGCGAATGCCACTAAAGTGGCGTTGAAAGACGGGCGGTTTTACTAAGATTCTGCTAGCTAAAGTATATATTAACTTGTTGGGGGTGGTAATATTTAAGTCAAGTGTTCTGAAAGAAGGTGTGATAATCAGAGGTTTATTTTAAAAAGGCTTTCTTTTTAACATGTCAGCTCCTTTATTGTAATTTGATGCAGGTGAAGGTGGTGAGGCTTATAAGTTATAAAATTGAATGTCAAGCATGAAGTTTTATTCCGAGAGCATGTGTGTTATGCAATTACCGTTTGGCCGAGGCTGCAGTATTAGTCATATAGAAGTAATGTATTATGGCGGGGCAATGAGACGCAATGACGTCTCATTGCCTTTTAATTACTACAATTTTACTTTATCATAGATATGGATGCAGCTGTTTTCATAAGATGTGCCTGGAGTCCATTCACCATCTGTCAGTACAATATTATTTATTCCAAATGCAGACAGGCCATCAATTGTGTAGCTCCAGCCTTTACAGTTAATGCTGTGTGCTTTAAGCATATCAAGATGATTAAAAGCAATTTGCCCGTATACAGTAGACTTTTGATTGACATTGATTTTTTTAAAAAAAGCTGTTTCAATTTCAATAAGCCCGGTAAGTGTCTGGATAAATCTTTCTCTATCATCCTTTTCTTTTGGGACAATGTCGCCATTAAACTGTTGTGTTGCCCCACCATGCCATCCCAATTGGCTGAACTTTGAAATGTATTTGGTTTTTCCTGCTGGGAAAATGTAATTTGCACAAGAGGAGAAACAATAATCTTGAACCTGAACATTCCACTTTTTATCGAACACTAGTTCACCTAGCTTCATACCAGGAACAATATCACCTCCACGACTGTTAATGACAAGGGTAGAAATATCTGAATTAGCCAAGGCGTGAACTTTTTCATATCCAGACTCGCTAATATCACCTGAATAAAATATCTTATTACCTGATGTAAATACTTTTAGCTCATCTTCTTTTTTTGTGGAACCGTTTTTATTGTCACAAGCCGATACTGCCATTGTGATTATAGCTATTGATAGAGGGATTAATGCTTTCGCCATGATTCCATGCTCCGGGTTATGCAAGAGATTATAGATTATAGTAATCCTCCAATATCACACAGTAAAAAAATAGTTCTGTTTCAGATTTGTTTAAATATAAGCAATGCCACAGTTTCAAGACTATTAACGTTAATAAAAAACGCATCTCTCTTACTAGCCTACGTTAAGGGCGTGCTTCTACAGCGCTAATTAAATCACTAAGTGTAAGGCAAGGAGGTTAGTTATATTAAATATCGAGTAAAATTCTTAAAAAACCCGTTTCTTATTTGACTTCGCTTCATTAATGGTTATGATTATTATTTGTGCAATTAAATCAAGGAGGCTCAGGTGAGCGAATCAGAAACTAACAAGTCAAAAATCGAAGTTCTTAATGATTATCTCTCTCAATTAAAAGAGATGAAGCATTATGCGCAAAGCAATATTGAAAAATTATCTGCGCAGTGGTTGGCTTTTGATCAAGGTGAATACAAAGATAAGACTAAATCAGAAAATATAAACAAAATAATTAGCAAGCAAAGTGACTGTCTTGATGAAATTTGTCTGGTTATTGAGGATTTTGAAATACAGATAAATAAAGATAGCGATTAAACTTAACCCTCATCAATATTACTATCAGGCCGTTATTCTTGAATGCGGCCTTTAAACTAAGAGTGCCATCATGAGAATATATGTCGTTGCTTTAGCAATAACTTTAACACTAACTTCTTGTGTGTCACCGCAGGAGCAGTTAGATCTTGACCGAAGAACGTGCCTTTCCTACGGATACAGAGATAGTTCAGAAAAACTGGCAGACTGTATTAAGGATTTGCAAATGCAAAGAAAAAACTTTGACAATGAGATTTTTATTAATAAGTCAAAAGGCTTGGATAAAAAGAGCTAAGTGAATTTTAAAATAAAAAAGTTCGATAAGTTCCAAAACCTGCCAGGTGTTGCAAGTGAAAGTTACTCTGCTTTCGTTTTACGGCTTATCATCTTACAGCTGCACCACCATACTGACATGTTTAAGAGATTCTTCTTAAAGTAGTAAAATCCAGGTAAGATAAAGATTATATTTGATTTTTCTTTTTGGTCTCATTATATTGGTTGTGACATTTTTCCAGTTGGCGGGGCCAAATTGAGAATTGAAAAAAAGAGAAAGTACCTTACTGAGGATGAAGTGAGGCAGGTAATAAGGGCATCTCAAATGAGCAAGCATGCTGTGAGGAATGAGTGCCTGATTCAGCTGTGCTTTCTTCATGGTTTTCGCGTTAGTGAGATTGGGAAGTTGAAATTATCGGATGTAAACCTCTGTCGTGGTATTATTCATGTTGACCGATTGAAAGGCGGACTGTCCACAACTCAACCCTTGCTTGAATGTGAAAAAAAAATTATTGAAAGATGGCTTGAGATAAGGAAAAAGCTCAACGGGAGTGACTCTAAATGGTTGTTTATATCACAAAAAGGTAAAGCACTATCACGACAGCAGATATACAATATAATAAAGAGGTGTGGTATTCTTGCCGGTTTAAATTTTCCGCTTCATCCGCACATGTTGAGGCACTCATGTGGTTTTGCTCTTGCTAACACTGGGGCTGATACACGCCTGATACAAGATTATCTTGGGCACAGGAATATACAACATACAGTTCTGTATACTGCCAGTAACTCAGGCCGTTTCTCTGGTGTTTGGGACATGAGTTTATATTTGAACTAATTTAAACTACAAATCTTTATCCGGTTTTTTAAAATTAAACTAGCTAAATTTGCCTGCCTAAAATGTCAATAAACTTCTGTATCATAATTGACGTGACGCTACTCGTCAGTTTTCGACTCGTATGCCAGCGCACCTAGATGCGCTGGCATACGAGCTGAAAAATCACCAACGGTTTAAAAAAAATTATGATAATACTCATCTCAATCATTGAAGTCTATCGACAGTTTTTTATCACTCCTTAGTTTTCATATTATAAATAGCGATTATGGATATCTATTCTCTAGATTCATGCTGATATACTGCAGAACCTATAAATTTCGAGAAACGCTCACACCATATCTGAACAGTAGTGAACTCATTGACGTTAACACTGTCAGGAATGCTTTTTCGGAAGTTACCAAAATTTTTAAGCTCTCCAATAAGCACTGCCTCTTTTTTCATTTCTAAAAAGGAGTTTTTATCTACAGCTTGCGCTTTGGTCAGATAAATTTTGTAGTCCGGGCCGGGAGCTACCTGACCCTTGAACGCGATTTCACTGTCCGTTACATAAAGTTCACCTTCCGCCCAGTGAAATACATCGCTGCCTTTCTGATTGCGATTAAATTCACCCTTATATTTTGCAAGCTTCTTCACATCATTAATTTCATTTAGCGAGGCATTTTCTTGGGCAGTCAGTATCGGCAGTAGATAGATTCCTAAACCAGTACCCGCTCCCAGAAAAGTCAGGTGTGAAATAAGCAAAAAAACTTTCAATTTGGTCTTCATTATTTTCCTCCATAAATTGACGGCAGATACCTACAATTGTGCATATATTTTTATTGACTGATGGACTCTATCACATGTGAAGAGTATACAACTGCTGCGCCGGCGTTTAGGGAAATAGCCACGGCGAGCGCAGCGGCAATTTCCTCTCTGGATGCACCGGCTTTCATGGCGGCATGTGAGTGGATACTGATACAACCGTCGCACCGGGTCGTCACGGCGACCGCCAGGGAAATCAGCTCCTGTGTTTTCTGGTCCAGCACGCCCTGACGATTGGCAGACTCAGCGATAGTCTGATAGCCCTTTAGGGTTTCGGGGATTTCATCCCCGAGCGAGCCAACGTTTTTCAGCAGGTTTTTTCTATATTCATTCCAGTTCATACTCATGATTTTGTCCTTATATTACAGGGAGGGTTTTAAAGCCCTGATATGAAAATATCTTTTCAGGTCATGTTTCAGCAGGACCGCCCCGGCACCAATCAGCAATACATCCTTTATGATGAAACTGTCAATTTTACCCAATTGAGGCAGCAGGCTCAGCGTGGTAATACCTGTGACGATAACGATGATATCTCCCAGTAAGCCGGCGAAAGGTCGTAAGAAACCAATAAATAGTGTTAGAAAGGTGATGGTTTCCACTACGCCGAGGAAATAGCTCCCTCCGTGGACACCAAAGAGGGAATACAGGATATTCAGCCATGTTGAGGAAATAAGAGGTTCGAGGGCCATCACTTCAAAATCAAACCATTTATAGGTGCCGAAGAGCATAAATATTGCAATAACAGACAGGCGAAGAATAATCATATCGTAGTCTGAGCGAATAAAGCCGCTAATAAAATTTTTCATTCCATTACTCCAGCAAAAAAATTCCTTTTCAGACATCAGACACGGGTATCTAGCATCATCAGTAAAGCGGCCACGGCTCCTGAGTAGGCATCATGAGGGGGGATCCTGTTCAGCATCAGTGCTCCTTTCAGTGCTGTGCAGACAATGATGGCCAGCTCATCGGGTGGGACGACGGATTTAAGTTCGCCGCTTTTTTGCCCGGAGGCGAGGATATCTTTAAGTATGAGCATTTCTGTCTGTACCAGCTTGCTGACAGCCTTTTGTAGCTCGGGGCTGAACTGGTGACTGTCAGATAGCATGGCGTAAACACCGCACATTTCCCCTCTCTCGGCACAACCAGCAAACGCATCAAGATATGCCCTGAGGCGGAGCACACCCGGAGGAACCTCATGTAGAGCGGCATCAAGCTGGCCGAACACCCCGATTTTGTATTCGCAGTAGGCTAAACCCAAATCGGTTTTCCCCGGGAAATGATGGTGAATGCTGGCTTTTCTGATACCAATCTCTTTCTCCAGGTCGGCATAGCTGAAACCTAAAAATCCGCGTTGCTGGATCAATGTATCTGTCAGATGAAGTATTTTTTCGTAAGTAGACACGGCTTTTTCCTGTTATGCATGAGGGGGCTTTTATACGTACCTTAGCGGTAGATAACAGCGGTTCCATAAAATTTATTTTTGCCGTCAAGCGAAGTGATTCTGAAGTATTTGGCACCGGACTGTTCTGCTTTGGCTTTAAGTGCATCGGCTACCTCTCCTGGTGTTGACAGATTACCGGCAGAAATATGGCCTGACGCAATCAGGCCTGTAGCATTCTGACGGTTAATCTCATCGGCGGCGGCGGCATATCCGGCCAGAGTGAGCGTAAGCGCGGCCAGGGTAGTGCGGAGAATGTGATTCATGATTGTCATTCCTTTATATGGGGTATGTACGCAGACTACCTACCAGAAGGTAGGTAGTCAAGTTGTTTATACTGTGAATTTATTGCTTGCTTAAGTGACATGAAATTTATTCTATAAAAATAAGTAGGTTATCGTGCCTTCGCAACCAGTTAAAGCGATTTTATTCGATATGAAAGATAAGAGACGTGTGCAAGAAAAAAGGTTGCATTGGATATAGCTCAACATTCATCGTTACCGGCGCACAACTCCAATACTCATATTCAGAAGGCAGGATGCCTCTGATATCTGTATTTTTGGAATGATGATGATTTTTCCCTGGGTGCTGACTTCTCAGTTCACAGTAAGACTGGTGAGGGGTTAAAATTTTGTGTCAAGAGAAACGTGTTTTCTTCCACACGCCATCGTTCTTTCGCATTCTCTGACAAAAAAGATAACGGCTATAACTCCATTCCTGATTATCGTGTGACTTAGCGCGTTGGCTGGCTATCAACCAGTATTCAGCAGCAACTCCCCATTCTTCAGCCAACTCCAGCTGAGCTGCTTTTTCAGATACATTGTTAAAACTTTCAGTATCTTTATTAGTTTCCGTTGAACACATTTCATGATCCCTTTGAGAATATGTTGTAACCACGCTTAGCTCACCCATTTTTTTGTAACAGAGGATGGTTTAAGTGAGCGGTAGTATTTTTAAAGGAGCAAGATTCTTATCTTGCTCCAGGTTAATTTTGCTAACTGATTTTAGGCGTGTTTTCTAGATGATTTCGCGCCAAGGCGTCCCGTGAATCCACTGATAATGGCGCCAATTACCAACGCGATGAAAGTCCAGAAAGCAGATTTAGCCAGCGCAGATGCTGCTGCTGCTGCCTGTTCCAGGGCTTTTTGTTTAAATTCATCATATTGTTGTTTGGCGTCCTCGATTTTCTTTTGGACATCTTCGAATTTCTGATTCAGCAGGTTATCGGCTGATTCTTTTGCTTCGATGATATTATCTACGGCCTTGTTAATTTCATCTTGTGTCATATCAGAATTATCAGCCAAGGCTTTTGTTAATGTGTTGCGATCGACATCTTTAGTGATGGATTTGCCTCGTTCCTGCAATTTATCCATAACATTCTTAATGATGGCATCTGCGTCCTTGGGTTGAGTAGCCAATTGTTTAACCGCTGAGGCGATGTCTTCTTTGGCTCCATTAAGTTGCTGCTGCACAAACTCCGGCTGCAAGGAAGGAATTTTACTCTTGCGCAGTGCCTCCTTCACATCAGCTTGAAGTTTTTGAGGTTCGACATTGGTATCGATATCCAGACCCTCAAATATCTTACCCCCCAGATTACCCGCTTCCTGAATGCCGCTTCCTGCGATAGAGCCGGCTCCGGAGAGAATGCTGCCAGATGCAGAGGCCAGTGAGCCGATGGCGCTGCCGGTAGCTTTGACTGCGCTACCCACCAACATTGCGCCTAGTATGCTGGTAATAATCAACGATGTGGCCCAGACGAGGAAACCATGAATGAAGCCATCATTAGCGGCCAGTCGGCCTGCAACAAAAGCCCCAGCAGCCAGGCTGACAACAATGGACCCACCTGTCCAAAACAGCATGGTCATGCTCGCCCCATTATCGGCATCCTCACCGAGAGGGTCTACAATAGCCAGTCCAAGACTGGTGCCGAGAATCGACAACATCAATGAAATGGACATGACGGTTAATACACCGCCGACGATGCTGCCCCACGATACCTTTTTGGTGACCATTACGTCTTGAGTCAGTTCCATGTTTTGATACCTATGATACTTGAGTTATGAAAATAAAGGCCGCGATAACGGCCTTAGAAAAACGCGCAATTATTATGTGGTAACAGACTTATTTTCTGCCCAGCAGGAAACCTAAAACGAGACCCGCCAGACCTGCGACAATTGCTGCCCCTGCAGGATTGGATTCAACTTGTTCCTTGACGGCGTCCGCAGCATCTTGCAGAGCCCCACTTCCCTGAGCTGCGTATTTTTTTGCAGCGCCTTTCGCCTGGTGTTCTGCAGAGCCCGTCAACTCCCCCAATTTCTCCTGAGCAGCACCAGAAAATTCTTTGGCCTTGTTTTCTGCTTTTTCGAACATGATATTTCCTTATTGTTGATGGTTGAACGTAACGTATTTTTATCTTCTAGATAACGTGTTTTTGATCAGTCTTGAAGCGCTCCAGATACCCAAGACTCGCCTGGGCCAGAAATAAAAGCGCGATGGTTTTTTTCTAATTGCTTTTATCATGACGACACCTGCACCCAAGGCGATGAATGCTCTCATGCGAAAGAGCACATCCCAACCACGATCAAACTTTTCGGTGCCGGTCAGAAGTTGATCTGTACAATGTGATAAACTTGATCGCTGCGCATTGATACGCTCTATTAATCTGTTTTTCTTTGACACGCGTTCCTGGTACTTACTCATCGCTTGCTCCCAGTATTTGCAGGTCGTTCTTCAATTGCTCTCGGGTGTTATGCAGCAAGGATGCGCTGCGGATTTTTAGCAGAACCCACACCCCGGATACCACTGCAAGTAGGAACAGCGCAGCTGTTGTCCAGGCGAAAGCAATGAATCTCATTTCAGGACCGATCGACCAAAATAAAAGTACCAGACCACTAAGTATAGCGAACAAGGTGAATAACAAACAAAGACTGCTTAGTACGAAGAGTTTTACAATGTTTGCCTTTTCTTCTTCGAGTTCAACTATCGCCAGTTCCAGCCGCGTTTGGCAGATTGAAACAAGAGTCCTGATCGCTTTTTTAGCGGTGCTTATCACATTCTGCGTTGGCCCATTTCTGTAATGATGTTGCATAATGATATCCTTTTCATGACTTAATCTGAACACGACGTGAACGCATACCTCTTTTAAAGTATGGCGCAGCCAGGCAAAACTTTCTTTATACGATGTAAACCTGATATGACGCAAGTTTCTTATTGATCACGGAAAAATAAGTGTGATCATGACTACAGAAGGTTTGGTTTAAAAAATCTGAATGTAAATTTTCTTGCGCGCATTCCTTTCGCCTGAGAGAATGGATCTCATAACAATAATCTTATTTGATGGTAGCGATTTTTTACACGTGGCATATTCCCAGGAGTCATTCTTTTGAAAAAAAGAAAGTATTTAACACAAGATGAAATAGATCGGTTGCTTGAAGCTTCACGCAGGGGAAATTTTCCCAAGCGAGATGAGTGCTTTATTCAAATGTGCTTCATCCATGGTTTCAGAGTCAGTGAGCTCTGTCATTTAAAATTCTCTGATATCAATCTCACCGATAAAGTCGTACATGTAAACAGGTTAAAAAACGGCCTTAAGACAACACACCCTCTGCTTGTATCAGAGTTAAAACTTCTCAATGCCTGGCTAAATGAGCGCGCAACGTGGCGAGGCTGCGAATCCCCCTGGATTTTTCTCTCGCAAAAAGGAGGGCCACTTTCTCGCCAGCAAGTACACAAGATGTTAAAAAAATTCGGCATCTTGGCAAGTATCGCTGTTTCACTCAATCCTCATATGCTGAGACATTCTTGCGGTTACGCACTAGCGAATAGAGGAACAGACACTCGGCTGATCCAGGATTATCTGGGGCACAGAAATATTCAACATACGGTGTTGTACACGTCAAGTAATCATGTTCGGTTTGCTGAAGTTTGGCAAAAGGAGGGGGCTGGAAACAAGTCAAATTGAACCAAACTGTAAATAGTTTAACCAGAATTTTCTCCAAGTCAATTCTTCTTGCATTCTTTTTGTTCGCAGAACATCAACATATCTTAGCTCGCTATACAGTCATCTTTAGTCGATTAGTCTGAAAACGCAATATTTAAGACGCTGCTTCCCATTCTGTTCGATCCTCTTAGCCTCACCACGCCAACTGCACCTACAGAAAAAACCACATTAAAAGACAAAAAAAACAAAATTTAACTCCAACAAAAACGAAAAAACAAAACATAATACCAAAAGAGACAAATTGGTTCATTTTGACCACTTTTTTTTGTCATTTCGTGCTCGCGTTATCGCAAGCAAAATCCAGGCAAAAAGAATAAATCAACATGTGAATCAAATTGTTATGCCAATTGTTGGCCTTTTACCAAGACATGGAGTTTTGAACTTATGCGTAAGATCCGTCTTATC
>OBVS01000367.1_pt1 | contig 10567 bp, 10 predicted proteins | sample 1476211 | NCBI WGS metagenome assembly OBVS01 (sample SAMEA2580025, study PRJEB22360) | human gut metagenome | biome: human gut; feature: human-associated habitat; material: faeces | place: Denmark | collected 2008/2010 | reverse complement strand
TGATGTATTGTGCAGATTGTGGAAGTAAAATGTATGTTCATAGAACAAGCAATTACAAAAATATACCCTATTACACTTGCAGTGCCTATACTAAAACACCTTGTGGCATGCTTTGTCCATCAGCACACAGAATAAAAGCGGAAGTAGTCTTAAATTTAATACAAGACACACTAAAAGATATTAAAAAATACCTTGATGAAGATAATGAAGCCTTTATCTGTTCCATTCAAAATGAAATGGAAGAAAAAGAAAAAATAGAGATAGAAAAGAAAAAGGTAAGATTAACGGAAAGCCAAAACAGACTTAGGGAACTCGAACGACTTATGTGCAGAATTTACGAAGATATGATCCTTAACAAAATACCAAATAGCAGATATGAGATACTAAACAATCAATATGAAACAGAGCAGATAACTTTAAGCAAAGAGATCAAAGATTTAGAGCAGCAGGTATCAAGATATGAAAAAGAAACAGACAGAGCAAGAAAATTTATATCTCTTATCAGTCGTTATGAAAACTTTGATGAACTTACAACTACAATGATAAATGAGTTTGTAGAAAAGATTATCGTACATGAAAGAGATAGAAAAGGAAGTCAGACATCAAAGCAAAAGATAGAAATTTACTTTAATTTCATAGGCAATTATGAACTGCCACAGGCGGAGTTAAGTGAGGAAGAAAAACAAAAACTTGAGGAAGAAGAAAGAAAAATCAAGGAAAGAAAAGACAAGCTACATCAAAATTATCTAAAGAGAAAAGCAAGTGGAAAACAGAAAGAGTATGAAGATAAATATAAGGCAAGAAGGGAGCAGAAGAAACAGGAAAAATTAAAGGTTTTGAAAAGAGTTGGGATACCGATGAAAGATTATATGAAATAGTATTCATATTAAGACGGTAGTTATTATCATGAAGTTAGTTGACATTAACTATCGTTTATGATAAAATAAAATTCGACAGTAGTGTCGGTTTTTATTACGATATGAAATGAGGTCTTTATTTTGAAAGAAGAAAAACAAAAAGTTGGACAAATTAGAAAAAAAGAGATTCGAGAAGCTGCAAAGGAATGCTTTCTAAATAAAGGGTTTCAACTTACAACAATGGAAGATGTTATCACAGAGGTAGGAATGAGTAGAGGGGGTGTTTATCATCATTATGCAAGTACAAATGAAATGCTTAAAGACTTAATGTTTGATGGTAATGATTATAGAAACAACTTGATAAATGAGTATTTAAAAAACAATCGAGGAAAAGATAAATATCAGCAAATGGGTGATATTTTGGTTGATAAGTCGCTGGCTGATACAGAATTGATGAGATTGTATACACTCCTTTTACAAGCGAAAAAATATAATCAGGATTTGGAAAAATTGTATCAAGAATTGAAACTTAATACGACTAATGAGCTAAGTTTAATCGCCAAGCAGCTTGGAATTAAAACAGACATATTTAAGGATGATTTTTTAGTGAATTATATCAATGCGATGATATTAAGTTCTGAAGTTCTCTGTGCAAGAAATTCTTTTTCACAACATAAAAAATATATAAAAGAAACAATGGTAAATTACATTGTTGATATTGACAAGAGATAGGGAGGTTTAAAATGAGTAAACGATTAGAAGTAAAGGATTTAATCAACATAGGATTATTTTCTGTATTAGGTTTTGTATTTATGATGATTGGATCATTTTTAGGAATGGTTCCAGTTTTAATGCCGGTTGTTCCATTGGCACAAGGTGTTTTGGTAGGACCGGTAAATATGTTGTATTCTACTAAGATTAAGAAAAGAGGAATGGTATTTATTCAATCATTACTTATTGCATTAGTATATGTTGCTATGGGACATGGACCTTGGGCATTATTAACCGCTGTTATTGCAGGTATTATTGCTGAAGTTATTTTGAAATCAGGAGAATATACGGATGTTAGAAAGGCAAGATTAGCATTTTCTATTGCTCCACTTTGCACATTAGGAAATTGGTTGCCAATTTTTATATCAAGAAATGAATATATCAAGCAGATGTTAGAGCAAGGATATAACCAAGAATTTATTGATAAGATGCTTAGTGTAATGCCGAATTGGATTATTGTCGTAATGGCAATAGGTGGAATTATAGGAGCATATATTGGTTGTAGTATAGGTATGGCTTTCCTAAAAAAACATTTTAAAAAGGCTGGTATGGAAAAATAAGGATTCATAAGGAGTTAAGGATGACAATCAAACTTGATTTTCGTACAAAACTTTTTATGACAATAGTTCTTTCATATGTGATGGTTTTAGGCAATATTCAAGTAAAGTATTTCTTGCAAGCCCTTATAATATCTGTAATTCCGATAGTGCTTTTAATAAATACAAAACATACAAGAGTAGCTATTATTGGGATGGCTACTCTTGTGTTCGTTTATGGTGCTGATAGATTTTTAATTAAATTAGAATACAGTCCCTTGGTAGCGATTTTACTGATATTAGTAATGGTTGTTAAGAAAATACTACCCGCATTTTTAATGGGAAAATATACCATACTCACATCAAATGTAGGGGAAAGTATTTATTCATTGAAAAAAATGAAATGTCCCGATGAAATAGCAATACCATTGACTGTGATGGTTCGTTTCTTTTATGCCGCAAGGATTGATTATAGCCAGATAAAAAAAGCTATGCGTTTGAGAGGACTAACGCTTAAAAAGTTAATAAAAAATCCAATTCTATTATTTGAATATAGATTAGTGCCACTATTGATGTGTTTGTCTAAGACGGCAGATGATTTAACAGTATCCGCAATGACAAAAGGGTTAGCTGTTAATCAAAAGCGAACAAGTATTAGTGAATCACGCATTGGTGGCATTGATTGCATATTTTTTGTGATAATGGTATGGGCAATCTATTTATATATAAGGGGTAAGTATGCTTAGTTTACAAAATTTAGTATTAAAGTTTGATGGAGAAAGCATATTAGAAAATGTAAATCTAAATTTCAAACCCGGAGAGGTAACTGTTATAACGGGACACTCAGGTACGGGGAAAAGTAGTTTGTTAAAAGTAATAAACGGCATTATTCCCGAATATGATTGTGGAGATGTAAAAGGAGATGTTTTATACAAGGACAAATCTTTATTAGGGATGAGTATATTAGAACGATCCAAGTTTATATCTACAGTGTTTCAAAATCCTAAAACACAGTTTTATTGTATCAATTCCACAGATGAATTGGCTTTTCAATTAGAAAATAGATGTATAGAAAGAAATTTAATTTTAGATAAAATACACTATTATTCAGATGTTTTAGGTAGTAAAGATTTGTTAGACAAGAATATTTTTGAACTATCCGGTGGAGAGAAGCAGTTAATTGCTATAACTGCTAGTGGAATTTCAGAAAATGAAATTATTCTTTTAGATGAACCATCTTCATCTTTGGATTATGAATCAATTAAGAACTTAAAAAGAGCTATTATTGAGCTAAAAAAAAGAAATAAAATCATAATCATTGTCGAGCATAGATTATTTTATTTGAAAGACATTGTTGACAAGCTATGTGTAATAGAAAACAAAACTTTTAAAGAATACACGAAAGAATATTTTAGTGATGATTTTTTTGAAAGAGTTTCAGAAAAACATAATTTGAGAAACTTTAATGAAATTTTTAAGAGTGATTTCTTAAATAGACAATATGAAAAAGTAGATATGTTACAAAAAAATACTCCATCAAACTTTGTTAATGAATCAATAACATGTCTACATTTCAAAAAAACATACGATAAGAATACAATTTTTGATTTTAGTGTTTCTTTTAATACCGGGATAAATTTCATTATTGGACAAAACGGTGTTGGGAAAAGTACTTTTATCAATTTACTTATGGGAACTATAAAAGGCAAGGGAGAAGTTTTTTATAAGGGAGAAAAGCTCAAAAAACGGTACGAGAATATCTTTGCAGTCATACAAGATGTTAATTATCAACTTTTCACAGAATCTGTATGGCAGGAAATTGGAACAGTTACAAAACAGGATAATTTGAAAAATGAAGCCTTAAGAAAGGTACATTTATTTAATAAAAAAGAAATGCACCCAAGTTCGTTATCGGGTGGAGAAAAACAGAGATTGTTGCTTGCTATGTCTATGGTAAGTCAAAAACCAATCATAGTGTTTGATGAGCCAACGAGTGGACTTTGCAAAATGCAAATGGATATTTTGATTGGATTTTTAAATCAAATGGTAGAGCAAGGGAAAACTATTATTATAATCACGCATGATTTTGAATTTATAAAACAATGCGATGGTGCAATATATGAATTTACAAAATAAATATAAGTAAAGGAGAGCAATACGATGAAAGAAGATATGAAAACACAACTTTTAACAAAAAGTCCTAAAGACTTGTTGTTTCAATTAGCTATTCCGGGAATTATAGGAATGGTTGTTATAGGACTTTATCCATTTATGGATGGAATATTTGCTGGGTGGATTATAGGGGATTATGCTATGTCTGCTATTAGTATATCAATGTCTTTAACAATAATAAATGGCGGTATATCAGCACTTATTGGTGTTGGTAGTGCGTCGATTTTGTCAAGGGCTATTGGAAAGGGAGACAAAGAAACAACGGATAAAATATTTGGTAATTTTTGTTATTGGGTAATTTTATTTTCTATAGTAATTACCATATTAGGATTGATATTTGCACCTAATTTTCTGGATTTGGTAGGAGCAAAAGGGAATATTAAAGAACTTGGAGTTAGATATTTAAGAGTAGTTTTCTTTGGTTCAATATTTGTGAATTTTGCTCAAGCAGGTAATATGACAATGCGTGGTGAAGGTGCATTGAAGCAATCTATGATGATTATGGGAGTAGGTGCTTTATTAAATATTATTTTAGATCCTATTTTTATGAAGTTGATGGGAGAGTATGCAATTGAAGGTGCAGCCATTGCAACTGTAATATCTCAAATTGTACAGGCGATATTAACATTTCACTATTTTTCAAAGAAAAGTGCTTTTGTTGGTATCCATAAAATTCAAAAGAGCAAGGCAATTTACAGTGAAATGTTTAGTATAGGAAGTTCGGCTATGATGATGCAAATTTTATTTGCAGTACAACAAACATTTTTGTTCAAACAGGCTTTCGCTTATGGTGGAGATAATTGGGGAATTCTAATGTCTGCCACAATGAGACTTTATATGTTCTCATTTATTCCATTGTGGGGAATGAGTCAAGGTTTACAGCCTGTTATAGGAGCTAATTTTGGAGCAAAACAATATCAAAGAGTAAAAGATACTATGAAGATTTTCATGTATGGGGCAACAATACTTGCTGCTATTTCTTGGATACCATCCATGTTTTTCTCTGAAAAATTATTGTCTTTGTTTAATGTGAGAAGTGAAATAATTGAAGTTGGAGTTATGAACTTCAAGTTGTTCTATTCTACCTTTATCCTGTATGGAATTATGATTATGACTCTTACATTTTTCCAATCTATTGGAGATGGGAAAAAAGCGAGCATGATTGTAATGCTTAGACAACTGATTTTATTTATTCCGGCGATATTGTTATTGCCAAAGGTATTTGGAAGATTAGCAGTTTGGTGGGCTGAACCTATTGTGGATTTTAGTATGATTTTGCTTGGGCTGGTTTTAATGCTTAATGGACTTAGGAAAATGGGAAAACAAGAAATTACAAAAAGTTAGGTAGCTCAAAAGACAAAAGAAAAAATAAGAAAGGTTTGATGTATGAACATTATTTAACTATAAGGGATGGGTGATTAAGATGAAAAAATCTTTATATACAAAAGAAATAAATAATAAAAGTTTCTATTTGCCTTATAGTTGTCTATTCTCTCAAACAATTAAATACATCTAAAGAAAAGGTAAACTCTTTTCAATTCGGAGGACATTTTACGCCAAAGTGTAGAAGTCCTCCTTTTTTATTCTCAAAAAGCAAAACAGAGAACTTAAAAAAGGAGGATAACTAAGTGGCAAAGAAAGAATATTACCTTTATGTAAAAGGCAAAGCCGTACCTGTAAGTGAAGAAGTCTACAAAGCCTATTGGAAGATAACAGAGCATGAAAAGTATCTCCAAAGAAAAGATTGGAAGCATAATGTAATACCATTTTCGGCACTGGATCATGATGGACACTTTGTAGATAACATCATAGATGAAAAGATAGACTTAGAAAAAATTGTAGAAGTAAAAATGCGAATTGAAGAACTTCATAAAGCATTAAATACTCTTACAAAAGAAGAACGAGAACTAATGGAAGCCATCTTCTACAAAGAAGAAAGTCTAAGGTCAATCAGCAGAAGAGAGAAAGTTACACATCAAGCAATCAGTGGGAGGAGGGATAGGATTTTAGAAAAACTGAGAAAGATTTTAGAAGATAAAATCTAAAAATTAGGAAAGGTTAAGTGTCAAAAAAGGTGCTTACCTTTCTTTATGGAAACAAATAAATACTAAAACGGAGGAATGCAAAAATGAAGAAAGAAAAAACATTACAGGAAGTACAGGAACAAATTTCTGAACTTCAGGAAGAAAGAGAAAAGTGCGATGTAAAGCTGAAACAATTACAAAATCAAGGCAAAAAATTAGAAAAACTGGCAAATGAAAAGGAACGAAAAAGAAGAAATCACAGGCTCATACAAAGGGGATTGATAGTAGAAAGGGTCATTAAAAATCCTCTAATATTTACCAATGAGGAGATAGAAAAACTGTTAAATATCTCTACTCACACAGAAGAATACAGACAAGCCTATGAAGAAATGATAAATGGGAAAGATATGGAAGATGAAACAGACATAGAGTAGATAAAATAAAAGACCTTAGTTTTTTCAGAAGCTCCCTGCAAGGGCAAAAAGCTTCGCAGAACGCAAAGCACCCTTTAGGGTGTATAATTGCGCCCTTAGAAAAACTAAGGGATTTTAGCAAGTCTTTAAAAATCCAAAACTTAATAAAAACATACGGATAAAGTAGATAGGAAAAGATACAAAAAATAACCTGTCTGCTTTTTCCTTTACCTGAAAACAAACAAAAAATGAAAGGAGCTTAAAAGTGGCAGAAACATTTCACTTTAATATTTCTATGATAAGCAGAGGAAAAAGTAAATCGGCAGTTGCAAGTGCAGCATATATCTCTTGTGAGAAAATCAAAAATGAATGGGACGGAGAAGTTCACGATTACCATAATAAAAAGGGACTTTTACATTCAGAAATCTTCTTGCCGGAGAATGTTCCCATAGCATTAAAAGATAGAACTACATTATGGAACAGCGTTGAACTAAATGAGAAAGCAAGCAATGCACAGCTTGCAAGAAATTTTATCATTGCTCTACCAAAAGAATTATCCTTTGAAGAAAACAAGAAACTCATTACCGACTTCATACAAGAACATTTTGTATCAAAAGGAATGATAGCAGACCTTGCAATCCATGATGAAAGTGATGAAGAAAATAATAATATCCATGCCCATATTATGACTACTCTTAGACCAATCAATGAAAAAGGAGAGTGGCAGGCAAAAAGCAAAAAAGAATATGTTCTTGATGAAAACGGAGAAAAGATAAAATTAAAAAGCGGTAACTACAAAACAAGAAAAGTAGAGCTGACAGACTGGAACAATAAAGGAAACGCAGAGAAATGGAGAGAGAATTTTGCAAGTCTTTGTAATCAGTATTTAGAAAAAAATCATCAGGAAAAGAGAGTGGATCATCGTTCCTACAAAAGACAAGGGATAGAAGAAATTCCAACCATTCATATGGGAGCAAGTGCAAGTGCCTTAGAAAGAAAAGGCATTGAAACGGATAAGGGAAATATCAATAGAGAAATTAAAAAGCATAACTCCTTAGTAAAAGCCATTAAGAACAAGATAAAAGAAATCACTTTTTGGATAGACTCTTTACTTGGAAATCTGCAAGCAAAATACGATGAGTATAAACAGACCAAAAAAGATGAACTGGAGAACAAAGCAGAACTCTTTAACCTCTATGAGTATATTTCTATCTACAACGAAATACAGGGAGAAAAAACAAAAAATCTATCCTACTATGGACAGATAAAAAAGGGAAATGCAGACCTAAAGAGATTTGTAAAAGCAATCTACTATCTAAAAGATAATCATCTTCAAACCATAGCAGACCTACAAGGAAAAGTTCTTGAACTGGCAAAGCAAAGTAAAAAGATAAGTGGTGATATTCAGAGTAAAACACAAAGAATTAAAGACTTAAATCAATGTGTAAGTTGCATAGACGCTATCAAAGAAAACAAAGAAGTCTATCAGGAATACAAAAGCAAAACCATATTCAAAGACAGTTTTTACAATTCACATAAAAAGGAAATAGACAGATACCTAAGAGCAAGAAAGACCATAGAAAAGTTTACCGGGACATCAGCTATAAAATTAAATGATTGGCAAAAAGAAATATCAAGCCTTGAAAAAGAGATACAAGACTTAACCAAAAATAAATCTAAAGTACAAGACTAATTTAAGCAGATAGACCATATCAAATATGCAGTAAAGATTGTGGGTGACGAGTATGGAATAGATTTATCCATAGAGATAGACAGGGCAATTAAGAGAGGAGATAAACCAAGTGTAATTGCACAACTGAAAAAATTTCAAGAGCAAGAGGAAAGAAAGGGTCAGTACAAACAAAAAGCAAAAGAAAAGGCTAAAGAAAATTATAAAAATAAAGGGGAGGAAAGATAAAAATGGCAGACAACAGAAGATACTATTGGTTAAAATTGAAAGAAGATTTTTTTACAGATAAGAGAATCAAAAGGCTAAGAAAAATATCAGGAGGAGATACCTATACAATCATTTACCTCAAATTGCTTTTACTTAGCTTAAAAGATAGTGGGAAGCTGTATTATGACGGAGTAGAAACAGACTTTATCAAGGAGCTTGCATTAACGATTGATGAAACGGAAGATGATGTAATGGTTACAGTAAATTATCTTGTAGCACAAGGATTGATGGAGATAATCACAGAAAATGACGAGTATTTTTTAACAGAAATCCCAAGTCTTATAGGTTCAGAAACAGCTTCTACAAGGCGTTCAAGAAAATCGAGAGGACAAAAAGCGTTGCAATGCAACACTGGTGCAACACCTTGCAACTTTTTGCAACAAAACTGCAACGGAGATATAGAGATAGAGAAAGAGATAGATATAGAGTTAGAAAAAGAGGGGGAGAAAGAAAAAATATCCCCCTCCCTTTATGGAGAATATAAAAATGTTTCCTTAACTGATGAAGAATATGGAAAATTAAAGGATAAAATGCAAGGTCATAGGGATAAAATGATAGAGAAGCTGTCAACCTATATGCAAAGCACGGGAAGAAACTATAAAGACCATTATGCGACCTTAGTTCATTGGTACGAACAAGACAAAGGGAAATTAAAGGAGAGCAGTAAATCAAAAGTATATACCTTTGAAGATTATGACAATGGTGAACACTTGTAGACTTCGCATAAGACGGTGGAAAGGTGTTTTTAGAGCGTTAATGATAAAATAGGTATCAGACTATAGCTAAGTGTAAAATAGGGCTTAAAATTGCAGTATGAAAAAAATATCGTATTTATGATAAAATGATAGTGATATGGTAATAAACTCAGTTATAAGGAGAGGATATATAAATGCGAATTCAATTTACTGTAACCGATGAAGAACTTGAAATTTTAACTAAAAAAGCAATAGAGGGAGGTTTCCCAAGCGTTACTGAATATTGTAAGTGTAGCAGTTTACAAGAAAATACAAGCTATGCTGACCTATATACTACCTTATTAAACAAAATTAGCTCTTTACCGAAGGGCAAAGAATTTGTTTTGAGAGAGTTAATCGCAACACCGCCGGCATTGATTGGCAGATGGTTTTATGAAAATGTAAATAAGGGACTTGTAAAAAATGTGGAACACATCGGAAAAGCTGAAGGCGGAGTAGAAAAATATAAAAGAATATAAGACTTATTCAAAAAGCTACGCAGTGCGTGGCGAATTGGAAAAGAATTTAGATAATGTTGGAGGTGCATTTAATGGCAGATGAAAACAGAGAAATTGTAGTGATAGATGAAACTACAATGAAAAGCAAGATTTACTATATACGAGGTCAAAAGGTTATGCTTGACTTTGAACTTGCTGAAATATATGGGTATGAAACAAAAACATTTAATCAGCAAGTTAAGAATAACATAGAAAAATTTGATGAAGATTTTAGATTTCAACTTACCAAAAATGAATGGGAATTTTTGAGGTCAAAATTTTTGACCTCAAAATCAGATGAAGGTTCAGGCGGTAGAAGATATATGCCTTATGCCTTTACAGAACAAGGTATTTATATGCTGATGACTGTATTAAGAGGAGAACTTGCTGTCAAGCAAAGCAAGGCTTTAATACGAATGTTTAAGCAGATGAAAGACTTTATAGTTGAAAACCAAGACTTTATCACTTCGAAAGAATTATTACAAATAGCAGTACAGACAAACCAAAATACAAAGGATATAGCAATAATAAACAATAAAATTAGTACTTTAGCTACAAAAGAAGATTTGAAAAAGGTGATGGATAATTTTATAGATCCAGACACTT
>OBVS01000366.1_pt1 | contig 10579 bp, 7 predicted proteins | sample 1476211 | NCBI WGS metagenome assembly OBVS01 (sample SAMEA2580025, study PRJEB22360) | human gut metagenome | biome: human gut; feature: human-associated habitat; material: faeces | place: Denmark | collected 2008/2010 | reverse complement strand
ATAAGCACAATGCAAATGCCCAGAATAAACGATTGGCACGTAATGGTTCGCCTACCACTTTTTTCTGAGATGCTGCCGCTAAAATATATGAACCCGAATCAAATGTTGTTGCTAAGAATAAGAAAGCAGATACTAAGAATAGTACAATCATCAATGATGGGAATGGTAAATGATGCACCACTTCAATAATGGTTGCCTCTGTACCATGTGTATTTAAATATTGTGTTACATTAAACTGTCCAGAAATTTGTAAATACACAGCATAGTTACCAAAAATACCAAAGAATAATACGCATCCAAGCGTTCCATAAATAATTGTTCCTAGCACGACTTCTTTAAGGCGTCGACCTTTTGAAATTCTAGCGATAAATAAACCGATAAATGGCGCATATACTAACCACCATGACCAGTAGAATATTGTCCAGTCTTGTGGGAAATTCGTTTCTTTTCGACCTTTAATACCACCGAATGGTTCTAACCATGTTGCCATATGGAAGAAATCTCTCAACATATTTCCGAACCCTGTCACTGTCGTTTCCATAATAAAAACAGTCGGTCCAATAATAAATATAAAGGCTAAAAGTACAAAGGATAGCCAAACGTTGATATCACTTAACTTTTGAATACCTTTTTTCAATCCTGTATATGAACTAATGGCAAATATAACCGTGATTGTTAATAAAATGGCCGAACGTAAAATCATATTTTTACCATCTAAACCAGTTAATCTTTCTATGCCTGCAGAAATTAATGGCACACCTAACGCTAGTGATGTTGCCGCACCACCTAGCAATCCAAAGATAAATAAGATATCTACAACTTTACCTACAAATTTATCTGTTTGACCTTTTAAAATCGGGCGACAAGCTTGACTAATTTTATACACCGGTTGTTTTTTAACAAATACTAAATAACCAATTGGTAATGCTGGTAGAACATAAATAGCCCAAGCAATTGGTCCCCAGTGGAACATACCATATTGCGTCGCATATTGGAGTGCTTCATCACTCATACTTTTCGCGCCATTTGGTGGTACTTGATAGTAAAAAGCCCATTCAATAACGCCCCAGTATAAAATATCAGAGCCTATGCCTGCACAAAATAGCATTGCCGCCCATGTAAATGTATTAAATTCTGGTTTATCACTTGCTTTACCAAGTGTGACATTACCATATTTACCAAATGCGATATACATTACAAAGCAAAAAATCGCCAGCCCCATAAATAAATATATCGAACCAATTGAATCAGAAATGGCACTATTAATACCAGTGATGATATCTTCACTTGCTTTTGGAAAAGCCATCATAGGTATAACTGCAAAAAGAAGTACAGCTACTGTCCCTATAAAGGTCGTCCAGTCCATAACTTTCTCTTTTTTCAATTGTGCTCCCCCTAATTATTAATTTTATGAATCCTGTTTCGATTTATCTCAAAATGTAATAATTATATTGATTCACAAAATTGACAATAACTAACATTTAATAATAATGCAAATTTCATACAATTTGAAACTTGGCAATTATTGAATATTTATATAATTTTTCCCGTAATAAACAAAACCTTAATAGCGCTAAAACAACAGTGTTAAGTTACGATTTAACGAATTTAACAAATTTTACCAGTACGGCATTTAAGAATATTTATACGTTATTAACGAATATTTATTTATTGTAAAACGCTACCAAAAAGTTAGACTTCCTTCCCACTAAAATACCACTTTTCTCTTTCAACTTTTTTAAAAAACGGATATGCAACTTTTAGTATTGGTATCAAAATGATTGTTAGGTCATATTCTATCAATATATTTTTCTAAAGAATTACTTTTATTAACTTTCAATTATGTACCTAACCTAAAAAGAAGCCAAGGCAACGAATGTTACCTTGACTTCTAATACATATTCAACTAACAATATATTCAATCATACGCGCATGCGAGAGTGATTGTTGTACATCTATAATGCGTTGATTTAAAGAACCTTTATATGGTAAATCAGGTTTGAATAAGTGTTGTATAAATAGCCCATCTACTAAAACGTCAATGTATGATAATAACTCTCGACGTTCTGTACAATCATTTGCTAAATATTCATATAAAAATCCAGTCCATACCCAAATTGTCTTTGTATTTCCAAAACGTGCTCGAAATGCTTTGACAAGATTTAATGTAATATCCAAATTACAAAATGGTTCGCCACCTAATAGACTTAGCCCAGATATATAATCATGATCGCAATCATCTAATATTTCTGCTAATATTTCATCAGTGTATTTCTCGCCATATCTGAACTTTTGTGAGGCTTTGTTGTAACATCCAACACAATTAAATGGACATCCTGATACATAAACACTGCATCTTACTCCTTCACCGTCAACAAAGCTATTTGATTCTATTTTAGCAATATAACCTTGTCCTTGTTTAATGTCTAAAAGTGTCATTCTTTAGGCGCTTTCATATGTTTTACTCGTGCGCAAATTTCTTTATGACGGCCTTTAATTACTGGACGTTGAACTGGATTGCCTAAGTAACCACATGTTCGTTTAACGACATCAACTGTTTTAGGATTATCATTGCCACAGTTCGGGCATTTAAATCCTTTTTCAGTTGCTTCAAAATCTCCATCGTAATCACATTCATAACAATGATCAATCGGAATATTTGTACCTAAGTAACCAACTTTGTCATAAGAGTAGTCCCATACCGCTTCTAGTGCTTTCAAATTGTGTTGCAATTTCGGATACTCACAATAGTGAATGAAACCACCACTCGCATAATAAGGATAATCTTTTTCAAAATCTAACTTTTCAAAAGGTGTAACATCTTTACGTACATCATAATGGAAAGAGTTTTGATAATATCCTTTATCTGTAATGTCTTTAATATCTCCAAATCTCTCTTGGTCTAAACGACAAAAACGATCCGTTAGCGATTCACTCGGCGTACTGTAAATACTGAACCAAATGTCATATAATTCTGTCCATTTCGTTTGATAACGTTTCATTTCTTTAAGAATTTCAAGCGTAAATGCTTTTGCTTCTTGAGATGTTTCCCAGTCTGGACCATAGAAAACAGTAGCTGTTTCATACAACCCTATATAGCCCATTGAAATCGTTGCACGTTTATTTTTAAATAACTCAGCAACATCATCTGTTTCTTTTAATTTATAGTTAAATGCGCCACTTTTATATAAAATCGGTGCGTTATTCGGTACAGCATCTTTCAAACGATTTATACGATAAAGTAATGCATCATGTAACACATCGATACGTTCATAAAAGATTTCCCAGAATTTCGTCATATTACCGGCAGATTCTAATGCCATTCTAGGTAAATTAAGTGTAACAACACCAAGATTACAACGACCATTATTTTCAAAATGACCTTCCGCATCTTTCCAACTTGGTAAAAATGAACGACAACCCATTGGCGCTTTGAAATCACCTAATATTTCTACGAGTTTGTCATAATTTAAAATATCTGGATACATACGTTTCGTTGAACACTTTAATGCTAGTTGTTTAATGTCATAGTTCGGATCTTGCGGACTAAAGTTGGTTCCTTTTTTAATTGAAAATACAAGTTTCGGGAAAATCGCTGTCGTGCGGTCTTTTCCTAAGCCTTTGATACGAGTATTTAAGATAGCTTGTTGAATTTTGCGACTTAAATGATCTGTACCTAAGCCGAATCCTAATGTTACAAAAGGTGTCTGTCCATTAGATGTATATAAGGTATTAATTTCATATTCTAAACTTTCAATCGCATCATTGATGTCTTTAGTGACTTGTTGATCAACATAACGATCAATTTCAGATTCTTTGACAAATTGCTTTGCGATATTCCTATGTTGTTCTTCATTATGTCGTGCATATGTACTAAGTAATTCGTCAACGCGGTCAACCGTACAGCCACCATATTGACTGCTAGAAACATTGGCTATAATTTGTACAAGCTGCGCTGATGCAGTTTGTATTGATTTTGGTGAAGTTACATTCGCGTTGCCTATTTCAAATCCATTATGTAGCATATTTTTAGCATCTATTAAACAACAGTTAGTTAACGGTTGGAATGGATGATAATCTAAGTCGTGAAAATGTATGTCCCCTCTTTGATGTGCATCTGCAACGTGCTTTGGTAATAAATGATTTAATGCGTAAGATTTAGAAACGATACCTGCTGTTAAATCTCTCATTGTTGAAAATGTATCACTATCTTTGTTAGCATTTTCGTTAACAATAGCAGGATCTTTAGAAATCAAACCCGTTAATGCTTCTTCGATTTGATTCATTTTACCCCTTCTTCCTATATATTGTGTCTACTCATTACGTTATACCACTATATATAGTATTTTCAAATTTTTATTAGTCTGTTAACTAAAACGTCACAAAGTTATTAACATTTAGTGAAATTCATATTTCTACACAATTATTTCATTAATTTTTAAAATTGTTCTCGAATCGTTCTGTCATTTCGACATGTTTATGCAACTTAAATCGTCACAATGCCCATCAACATTGCAATTACTAACATAACGATGGCGAATCCCCAAATCCAAAAGAATGCATACTTAATATACGTGCCCATGTTTGCCTCTGCTAAACCAATTGCCAACCATAAGGCTGGTGAAAATGGGCTGACAAATGTACCTATAATATTCCCTATGACCATTGAATAAGCTGTTGATACAGACGGTACACCAAATTGCCCTGCTGTTTGTTCGACAATCGGTAACACAGCAAAATAATAAGCGTCTGTGCTAGTTAGTAAATCTAATGGTACGCCAAGTAAACCTACAATAATATGCAAGTATGGTCCTACTTCTGCAGGAATCACTTTGATTAAATTGGTCGCAATCGCTTTAAGCATACCGGTTTCATTTAGTACACCTAAAAACATACCTGCTGCAATAATCACTGCAGCCATCATTAATGCATTCGGCGCATGCGCTCTTAATCGCTCCATTTGTTCATCCACTGATTTAAAATTAATAACAAGCGCCAATGAGACACCTATCATGAATGCAAATTCAGGTGGCGCAATATTTATTAACATCGATAGAATAACAGCTAAAGTTAAAGCTGTATTCACCCATTTTATCCATGATTTTGTTCTTGCACGTCCTTTTACAGGAAACCTTACATCTTGATCTCGTTCATATACTTCAACTAATTTATGTACATCTATATCTTGTGTTTGCGGTAATTCATTTCTCTCTATTGCTTTTTTGATACGTTTTTGTTCTTTAAATCCAAGATATACCGCAAACAACATAACAAGAATGAATCCTATTATTTGAATAGGAATTAATCCATACCATAATTCATTGACACTTTTGGCTTTTAACACTGCAGCTACACGTGCCATTGGACCTCCCCAAGGTACCATGTTCATAATCGCCGCGCTTAATGCTAATAGTAAAATCAATAAATATTTATTCATATTTAACGCTTTATATAAAGGTAATAATGCAGGAATAGAAAGCAAAAATGTTACCGCACCGGCCCCATCTAATTGGGCTATTGTGCCAATTAAAGCTGTCATTGCACAGACAATGACGACATTGCCTCGTGTCATTATTATTAAGCGTTTGACAAGCGGCTTGAATAAACCACTATCGTTCATGATGCCAAAGAAAATAATAGCAAAGATAAACATAATAACAACGTTGATGACTTGATCTAACCCTTTAGCAAAAAATCCAACCAAATCTGTCACACTATATCCTAAAATCATTGCCCCTAAGCAAGGTATGATTGTCATACCTACAACTGGATTTATCTTTTTGGCAATGAGTAAACCTACAATTGAAATAATAATAATGAGCCCCATTACTGTTAACCACATATTATCACTATTCATATTATTTTCTCCCTCCACTTTTAATACAATTTACATAATCCCCCTCTTTAACTTAAATATTATAATTAATATAATTTTTTATATTTAAGTTATCTCATTTTATCAAAAAAATCTTTTTTGCGTAACTATCAATAGTGAAGTTTGATTTTCCTACTTGATAACATGGCATGACTAATCCTTGTATATCCTGTCCTGTATTTCATTTTGATTTATCATTTTTATTATTGCTTTCTATTGCACAAAAATCTGGCTAAAGGTCGCTATGATAGTAACGACTTCAACCAGATTTCAATTTATCCATCTATTTTATTAAGTTTGTTCTACGTATTTTTCTCTATTGTAATATTCATATTTAAAACGCATATCATTATCGCTTAAATCCTTCATTATTATACTATTCACAAAGCCACCCATGTCTTAATTTCAATGATTAAGTGTTAAAGTTAAAATAAGAAGACTTACCTTAGACGGTTAGACGGTACACTATTATTGTCTTACATCCAACCACGTTAAAAATTGAGCTTGTTTGTCATGATTTAAATATTCTTGTGAAACAATTTGTGACAGTAACTGTTGCTTTTCGTTATATGTTATATCTAGTAACTTTATTTTCTGTCGACAAGTATATAAAAAGGCGATATACGAACTGTATGATGGTGGATATAACGCCTCAAGCTCTGCCATAATTGATTTTGTCAACTTAGGACTTGCGCCATCTGTAGATACACTAATAGTTAGCTTGTCGCGGTGTAGTGCACTTGGAAATACAACATTGCCATTTGATGCATCTCCAACATTATTAAACAACGTATGCTCAGGTAGGGCTTGTTTTACCGCTTCATTGACACATGGCTCATTGGTTGCTGCAATAACTAGATACGCGTCTACAATATCGCTTGGTTCAAACTCTTTTTCCTTCCATATGACGACACCTTTATCTACCATATTTTGAAGTTTTTCAGTGATTGTCGGACTGATGACCGTCATATGTTCAACGTATTGACTTAATGTTTGTGCCCGACGACTTGCAACTGTACCCCCACCTACTATAACCACGTTCTTATTTGTTAAATCTATCATTAATGGCATATTCATATTGTGCTACATCCTTTATATCTTTTTACGTCATTTCACCTTAAAACATTTAACACCAATCGCTAATAAACATCACGTTGATAGCGTTGTTGCTGTTTCATTTGACGCAATATCGTCTCTGCTTCTTCTTGAGAAATATGACGTTCTTTTACCAATACATCTTTAATGGCTTGATGGACATCTTTCGCCATACATTTTTCATCGCCACAAATATAGATTGCTGCGCCTTGCTCAATCCATTCATTGAAACGTTCACTTTCTTCCATTATACGATGCTGTACATATTCTTTGTGTTCTTGGTCTCTTGAAAATGCTAAATCTACGCGTGTTAAGTTTCCATTTTCAAGCCATTCTTCTATTTCTTCTTCATATAAAAAGTCAGAACTACGGTGTTGATCACCAAAGAACAACCATGTTTTTCCAGTCATACCAAGTTCTTCACGTTCTTGTAAATATGCTCTAAAAGGAGCAATTCCAGTACCTGGTCCAATCATAATAACCGGTATATCTTGCTTCATCGGAAATTTGAAGTTCGGATTTTTCTTCAAATAAATTGGTACTATATCGCCTGGTTTAATACGCTCAGCAAAATGAACCGAGCATACACCTTTTCTCTCACGTCCATGTGCTTGATAACGAACCGTACCAACGGTAATATGCACTTCATCTGGCGTTGCCATAAAACTACTAGAAATCGAATACTCTCTTGGTGGTAATTTTCTAAGGATTTGATACATATTCTCAGGTTGTAATTCTATAGTTGGAAAATCTGTTATTAAATCTATAAAGTCCCGATTTATAACATATTCACGCGCCCATGACTCATCTTGAATACGTTCAGATAATTCTTCATTGTCAAAATAGATATCTGCATTTTTCAATAATGGCAATGTTAATTTAGTAAATTCAAAATGTGATGTTAGTGCTTCAACAATAGGAACTGTATCACCATAATCATTAATTGGCACCGGAGATTGCGGATCCCAACCTAACATGGATATTAGTTTTTCAACCAATTCAGGGTCGTTTTGCGGTAATGCTACTATACAATCTCCTGGTTCATATGATTCACTAAAATCATCAAGTAAAAATTCTATATGTCGTGTTTCTTTATTTGAATCGGTACCATTTAAATTGATATTCGCTAAAACTTCTGCTTGGTATGGATTTGATTTAGAATATTTCTTTTCTTTGGCAGACTTAATTGATTCACTTATCACCGATTCACTTCGAATACCTTCTGATGTGGTATCAATAATATTAATGATGTCTGCCATCCACTTTTCTGCGTCTTCTTCATAATCAATATCACAATCTACACGCTTACATATACGCTCAGCGCCTAGATTTTCTAGTAAAGCATCAACATCTTTACCGGCTTGACAGAAAAATTCATATGTTTGATCACCTAAAGCTAGTACTGAATATCTCACATGATTTAAATTAGGTGCGTTATCGTCTTCTAAAAATTCAAAGAAATCCCATGCATTATCAGGCGGTTCTCCTTCACCATGAGTAGACGTAATAATAAATAAATCTTCTAACTGCGCGATGTTTGTCGTATCATATTCATCCATTGACATCAAAACAACTTGATGTCCGATATCACTTAAACGTTCTGAAAAAATTTCAGCTAAACGCATGGCATTACCTGATTCAGAACCATATAGCACTGTAACATGCCGCTGATTAGCTTCGATATGTGGCTCTTTATTTTGTAACATATACGTTGTTGAAGTTGTTTGTTCTTCTGATATTTGTGATTGTTGCCACACTTCTGTCTCTAATTGTTGTTGATTACTATCACTTGTCGTATCGTTACTATTAGCTAGTAAAAACCCACTAAGCCACTGTTGTTGGCTCTCTGTTAATGTTTGCAACAGATTGTTAATCTGTGAGACTTGTTTTTCTGTAAATGGACTATTAGATGTATTTAATTTCAAATATTTTCACCTCAATAAACTTGAAATAGATGATTGACTCATTTTTTATCGATAGTTTAGTCAATTTTTTAATATGTATGGTATAAATTAAAACAAACTTGAGTTGTGTCTGATAGTTATACTTACAAATATTTACAACCTTCATGTTGCTTGAATGACATTATCAGTAATTCAGACAAAACTTTGATTATATCGTGTCAGTTATTAATGCATACAGTAATGCATCGTTGTTATTTTTTATTTATTTACTATTTATTATGTACCAAATCAGCCTTTCAGTAAAATAGGTCAAATTACTGATTTTCTAAATATAAAATGCCTCCTAATGACATACTATTAGTACATCATTAAGAGGCTCTTGTGTTATTTGCATACTAAGCGCTCAAATTTAAATTTAAGATGAAAATTCTTGCAATAATATTTCTATATTTGTCGATATATCCAATGGATCTTCCATTGGCAAGAATCGATTTACAACATTTCCTTGTCGATCGATTATAAATTTTGTGAAATTCCATTTTATTGGGGACCCAAAGATTCCTGGTTGTTCATTCTTTAAATGCGTAAATAACGGATGTTCATCGTTCCCGTTCACAGATATTTTAGCTAACACTGGAAATGTTACACCAAATTTCTCACGACTAATTTTCAAGATTTCTTCATTAGAACCTGGTTGTCGATTGTCAAAATTATTATTCGGAAAACTCAACACTACAAACCCACGATCCTTATATTTTTGAAACAAAGTCTCTAGTTTTTTCAATTGTTCGCTATATATACATTCTGTTGCAGTATTAACAACTAAAATCACTTTACCTCTAAATGCTTCTAATTTATAAGTTAAGCCTTTATAATCACTTACTTCGATATCATACACATTTCTATTATTCATAAGACACCCCTACACAGCCTTTTTTATATTGAATATATTCTTTTTAGAATGTTCTGATAAAATAAGTGCGCGTTTACACCGCGAACACACATTATATAGCGTGATACATTTTTCGAGCACACGATAAATAATGTTCGAGTTTATGTTGTTGCTCAACCTATCCGATTTACCGTCTTTTTTCACCTGTCTTACTTTATTAAAATAATCACATTGTATAGCTGTATTAGTCCAGCTACAATATCTTCCGTTATAACCCCTCATTATAATCATCCTTATTTTCTATTTTTAAAAAGACAATTAGACCGCTCTTTAAACTATAGATTAATACTTAAGTTAAACTCATACATACTGATACCATACGTTAGATCTAACAATTTAAAATTCGTTATAACTATGGATTAAAGAGCTGCCCAACTCATATAATCCTTAAAAACTTCACATGTGATTGTTTATTAAGCCCTCCTTTATCTTATTAAATATCCTTATAACCCTTTTAAAATTAAACTGACACACTCATACATTGTTACACGCGACGATAAACGTCATATTATTGCATATCATTAAAACAAGTCACTTTGTATCGTGTGCGACCGAATACATATTAAATCATCAATAATGATTATTCAATTATTAAAAATAAAAACGAACATTCTATATAGAGTTTCTACTTATTGTTTTTTCAGCATTGTCTACATTACTTAACATTCGTGTTTGTAAGTAATATTGACCGCCAATATTTAGACACTTTATAAGTATGCCATTCATCATTTTTAATCATATTATTTTTCTTAT
>OBVS01000365.1_pt1 | contig 10679 bp, 9 predicted proteins | sample 1476211 | NCBI WGS metagenome assembly OBVS01 (sample SAMEA2580025, study PRJEB22360) | human gut metagenome | biome: human gut; feature: human-associated habitat; material: faeces | place: Denmark | collected 2008/2010 | reverse complement strand
AAGTAGAGGACATGTTAATGCAAGCCGTCAAAGGATTAAATAAAGCTTGTGGTGTCATTTTACATTCAGACCAGGGATGGCAATATCAAATGGTAGCTTATCGTCGAATCTTGGCTGAACATGGCATCATTCAAAGTATGTCGAGAAAAGGGAATTGCTTAGATAACGCCGCGATGGAAAGTTTCTTTGGACGATTAAAAACGGAATGTTTTTATGGTCGGGAATTTAACAGTAGAGAAGAGATAGTTGATGCCGTCAGAGATTATTTGGATTACTATAATCATCGACGGATTCAACTAAAATTAAAAGGACTGAGTCCGATACAATATCGAAAACAATCCTTTAAATAACAGTCTAACTTTTTGGGGTCAGATCAAAATTAACCGCACTTTTTTTCTTTTCACTATACTCGTCTAACTTGCCAAAAAGCTTTTTTCCAATAAGGGCTATTCATCGAAGAATAAATCACGCCACCTTTAGTTGAAGCGTGTAAAAATTTATCTTCTTTCACATAAATCCCCACATGATAGCCATTTGGTCCACGACCCGTTTTAAAGAAAATTAAATCACCTGTTTGGATATCTTCTTTACGAACAAGTTTTCCGTAACCCGCTTGATCTTTCGTAGTTCGAGGAAGATTGATATTAAAACGATCAATAAAGGTCTTTTGCACAAAACCAGAACAATCGACACCACCACGAGATTGCCCGCCTAAAACATATGGTGTACCCGCCCATTCATATTGTTGTTCACTTAACATGGCAATGGCCATAATTGGATCACCAATCTGACCTTTATAGTTCATTGCATAATCTTCACGAACACCACTTGAACAAGCAAAAAGTAAAAAACTTCCTGCGACTAAAAAAGCACATTTAATCTTATTCATGTTCAATCCTGACAAAAGTGCGGTCAAAAACGACCGCACTTTTCTTACTATTGTTTTGGCTTGGTGTTTTCCACACGAGCACGTAATTTTTGCCCTGGCTTGAATGCCACTACACGGCGAGCAGAAACAGGAATGCTTTCACCTGTTTTTGGATTACGCCCTGGACGGGAAGCTTTATTACGAAGTTCAAAATTACCAAAACCTGATAATTTCACTTCGCCACCAGATTCTAACGATAAACGAATTTCCTCAAAAAAGTCTTCCACTAATGCTTTAGCTTCAGCTTTTTGTAATTGATACTTATCTAATAAGTATTCAGTAATATCAATTTTTGTAATCGTTGCCATGTTAGTCTCCTGTTTAGTCTCTAAGCTCCGCATTAAAGCGTTGTTTAACTTCGTTTAATACAGCTGAGATTACCGCATTAATCTCATCATCTTCAAGCGTTTTTTCATTATCTTGAATGGTTAAACTAATTGCTAAGCTCTTATGTCCGCTAGCAACGCCAATGCCTTGATATACGTCGAATAAATTGACTTGTGTTAATTTTTCTCCGCCGGCTTGCTTACATGCATCGATAATATCGCCTGCTGGTACATTATCTGCAACAACTAAAGCTAAGTCACGACGGTTTGCCGGGTATTTTGAAATCTCTTTGGCTTGCACCACTCGACGATTTGCAATGGCCTCCCATAAAATTTCAAAAACAATTGCTTTGCCATTTAATCCTAGTTTTTGAGCGATAAGTGGATGAATAGTTCCAATAAAACCAATTTCTTTTCCATCTAATTCAATTGAAGCAGATTGTCCTGGGTGCAGTGCACTGTGTGCTTTTGCCACAAATTTAACACGGCTACCCACTTCGGTGAGAGAAAGAATGCTTTCTAAATCACCTTTAAGATCAAAGAAATCTACATTTTCTGCTTTACCCGTCCAACATTCTGATTTTGCTGTACCGGTAATCACACCTGCAAGAACAAATTCTTGGCGTACACCAAATTCAGCATTAGCATCAGGAACAAAACGTAACCCCGTTTCAAATAAACGTACGCGATTTTGCTGGCGATTTTGGTTGTATAACACCGCACCAAGTAATCCACTTAACAATGAAACGCGCATTGCTGACATTTCAACTGAAATTGGGTTTGGCAATACAAGCGCTTCAATTTCTGGATGAAGTAAAGTCTGCACTTTTGGATCAACGAAGCTATAAGTAATTGCTTCTTGATAATCTGCATCCACAAGTGCAGTCTTAATTCGACTTAATTCTAAATCAGCTTCTTTATGCTCACGCATACGAAGATGCGCTAATGGTGCATTATTTGGAATGCTATTATAGCCATAAATACGGGCTACTTCTTCAATGAGATCTTCTTCAATTTCAATATCAAAACGCCAGCTTGCTGAAGTCACAGTCCAAACATCATTAGCATATTTCACGGTCAAACCTAAACGCTCAAAAATCTCTGTCACGGTTTCAGTTTCGATATGATGACCTAATAAGCTATCTAATTTTTCACGACGTAAAGTCACTTCATTGACTTTTGGTAAATATTGCTCGCTCACCACTTCGCAAATTTCGCCTGCTTCCCCACCGCAAATGTCAAGTAGCAATGCTGTTGCTCGTTCCATTGCGTGACGTTGTAGCGTGAAATCAACACCACGTTCAAAGCGATGTGAAGAATCTGTGTGTAAACCGTATTGTCTTGCACGTCCAGCAATCGCTAGTGGTGCAAAGAATGCCGCTTCTAAAATTACATCTTTTGTTGTTTCAGCATCAACACCGCTTGCTTGGCCACCAAAGATACCCGCCATTGCTAGTGGACCAGTTTGGTCTGCAATCACTAAAGTATTCGGTTGTAATTTTGCCGTTGTGCCATCTAATAAAACAAGTTCTTCGCCATTATTGGCTAAACGTACTTGAACAGGTTGAGCCACTTTTGATGCATCAAAAGCATGCATTGGTTGACCTAATTCAAGTAAAACATAATTGGTAATGTCCACAATAGGATCGATAGAACGAATACCACAACGACGTAATTTTTCTTGTAACCAAATTGGTGATTGCGCTTTAACATTCACATTTTTCATCACGCGCAATAAATAACGAGGGCATGCTTCCGGCGCGTTTAATTCAATTTGAACTTTATCTGAAATCGTTGCCGGCACAGCATCAAAGTGCGGTTGATTAACAACTTGTTTATTAACTACGCCAACTTCACGCGCAATACCTGCAATACTTAAACAATCTGCACGGTTTGGTGTTAAACTAATTTCAATGGCTTTATCATCTAAATCTAAATATTCACGTAGATTTGTGCCTACTGGTGCATCTAACGGTAGCTCAATAATACCATCTGCATCCACATCAATGCCTAATTCAGAAAATGAGCAAAGCATCCCTTCTGAAGGTTGACCACGTAATTTAGTCTTCTTAATTTTAAAATCACCAGGTAATACAGCGCCTTCAGTTGCACATGCTACTTTTAAACCTTGACGGCAATTTGGTGCACCACAAACGATATCTAATAAGCGCTCGCCACCAACATTTACTTTAGTGACACGTAATTTGTCTGCATCAGGGTGTTGCGCACATTCAACAACTTCCCCCACAACAACACCCGTAAAGTCGTCAGCTACTTTTTCAACACCATCAACTTCTAAACCAAGCATAGTGATTTGATCACATAACTGCTCTGTTGAAATTGATGGATTAACCCATTCTCTCACCCAATTTTCGCTAAATTTCATTATCTCTGTATCCTTTATTGATGAACGTGTTACGTTCTAAATTAATCATTATCGTCAATTTAACCCATCGGTTAATTACTTAAATTGTTTTAAAAAACGTAAGTCGTTTTCAAAGAATGAGCGTAAATCTGTGACGTTGTAGCGTAACATAGTTAAACGCTCAACCCCCATGCCGACAGCGAAGCCAGAATATTCATTTGGATCAATACCTACGTTACGTAACACATTAGGATGCACCATACCACAACCTAATACTTCTAACCATTTACCATTTTTGCCCATTACATCAACTTCAGCAGAGGGCTCAGTAAATGGGAAATAGGATGGGCGGAAACGAACTTGTAAATCTTCTTCAAAAAATGCACGTAAGAAATCGTGTAATAAGCCTTTTAACTCGGTGAAATTTGCTTTTTTATCTACATAAAGCAATTCAATTTGATGGAACATTGGTGTGTGTGTTTGATCGTAGTCATTACGATACACACGACCTGGCGCCATAATACGAATAGGCGGCTGCATTTTTTCCATGGTACGAATTTGCACACCAGAGGTTTGTGTACGAAGTAATAATTCTGGATTAAACCAGAATGTATCGTGATCAGCACGTGCAGGGTGATGTTTAGGGATATTTAATGCATCAAAATTGTAATAATCACTTTCGATTTCGGGGCCCGTTTCCACAGAAAAACCTAACTCTGAAAAGAATTTTGTTACGCGATTGATGGTAATGGTCACTGGGTGTAAACCACCCGTTTCTGTTTTACGACCAGGAAGGCTCACATCAATACGTTCTTTCTCTAATTTCGCATTGAGTTCTGCTTGCTCCCATTCTGCTTTTTTAGCATTTAAAAAATCTAATGCCGCTTGTTTTGCTTCATTGATTTTAGCACCCATTGCTGGACGCTCTTCTGCAGCAACATTACGCAATTCTTGCATAAGTTGGGTGAAATGCCCTTTTTTACCAAAATATTCCACACGAATTTCATCTAATGTGGTTAAACTTTTATTTTCGATTTGTTCAATCGCCGATTTTGCTTTCTCAACAAGATCTTTCAGATGTTGCATAGTTTCCCCTGATTATCTTTTCTAACTAAAATACGCCTAATGATAATACTAACTCATTAAAAAATCACGCGTTTATTAGTGAATTGATGTTTCAGATGAAAAATGACAAAAATTTTTGCTATTTTTTGAGATATGTCACAGTAATTTTTAACATTTTGGATAGAATGAAGAAGAATCGACCATGTCTAGGAGGCGTATTATGTGGAAATCAATTTCTCAAGTCTTAGCTGATCAATTTGGTGCTTACTATAACATCAAAGAAAAAAACAAAGTTCCTGGTGGCGAAGTGAATGAAACTTGGCTGATTACGGATGGAATCCAACCTGTCTTTGTTAAAGTGAATGAACGGTCTTATCGTTCAATGTTTCGTGCTGAGGCTGATCAATTAAGCCTACTAGACAAAACCAATACAATCCGACTTCCGCAAGTGTATGGCGTAGGCTGTTCTCAAAACCATAGTTTCTTATTATTAGAGGCGCTTCCTATTAGTCAACAAACCAATGCAACGCCACATTTTGCTGAAGAATTAGCTAAACTCCATCAAGTATCTGGCACTAAAAACTATGGATTAGATTTTGATACTTGGCTTGGACCTGAGTATCAACCGAATAAATGGAATGGAAGTTGGGCAAAATTTTTTGCAGAACAACGTATTGGATGGCAATTACAACTTTGCAAAGATAAAGGTTTAGACTTTGGCAACATTGATTTAATTATTGAAAAGGTAAAACACAAACTTTCAAAACATAATCCTAAACCTTCTTTGTTACATGGTAACTTATGGATTGATAATACGGCTATCGTAGGTAATCAAACCTTTACTTATGATCCTGCTTGCTACTGGGGGGATAGAGAATGTGATTTAGCATTCAGTGAGCTTTTCCAACCGTTCTCAGCTGAATTTTATGAAATTTATGACCGCACTTTACCTCTTGATAAAGATGGCTTTGAAGAAAGAAAACACCTTTATCAGCTCTATTATCTACTAAATTTCAGTCATCGTTTTAATGGGAGTTATATCAACTTAACCACTAAATTGATTGAAGAACTTCTACTTGAATAATTTCTTAAACATCAGATAAAAAAAGAGCGTAATTTTCATTACGCTCTTTCTATCTTCTCTATCTATTATTTTTGATAAAGAGGTGCTGGACCTTGAGTTCCACCGTTAACTTGACCACCTTCTTGTAATTTTAATACAGAACCAGAAGCAGTGATCTCAACGCGACGATTAGGGCGTAAGCAATCTTTTAATGCTTTTCCATGTGGAATACCATCACAAGCTTTCACTTGAGGGTTTTTACCGTAGCCAACAGCGGTAATTTGAGTATTCACACCATCTTCAATTAAACGTGCTTTAACACGATCAGCACGACGTTGTGAAAGATTTAAGTTATAAGCATCAGAACCTAAACGGTCTGTGTAACCCGCAACTTTAACATCTTTAGCACCAGTAGATTTTAATTGAGATGCTACGCTATCAACAACTTGTTTACCTTGTGCAGTTAAAGTGTCTTTGTTGAAGTCAAATAAGAAGTCACCACTTAAATTGAATGCTGAATTACCGTTACAGCCGTTTGGATACCAAAAAAAGCTTTGTGCATTGTGGTTTTTGTCAAACAACACTTTGTATTGGCAAATTTTATGTTCGCCATTTTCACGGTAATTGAACACGTAATCCCATTCAGATACACCATATAGGCCTTCAGTGAAGTGTGGATCACCGATTAATTGACGAATCTGATCTTTGTTCATACCATTTTCAATCATACGAACATTATTCCAATTTGGCCAAGTACCAAATTGGCTACCATCATGGTTAAAAGTTGCAGAATCAATTTTAGGCCATACTAATTGAGGTACTTGTTGACCATTTACATCTTTATACTCTGGAGTACCTGCGTCAGTAACTTTGCTTAAGTTGCCACAAGCAGCAACAGTTGCGATAGCAACAGTTGATAATAAAATACGAGATAATTTCATTGGCTTTACCTTTTATTTGTTAGAAACCCTAGAAAGGGCATAACTAAACTTTATGAATAAAATATAACAAAACTCTTAAAGTTTCGGATGCATATATTAATGGCAAAAAATCGCCTTGTAAATAATAAAATCAGTAAATTAGCCCTCTTTTTTGTAAAGGAATGTAAAGATATCTATTTTTAATGTATAAAATCATTTGCTCGCTTTGTAGTATAACGATGGATAATATTTACCGCACTTTCTTCAGCTTGATGACCTAATTTTTTGAGCAAGGATTTTTTCAAGCGATACTTCACACTTACTACATGTTTTTCTTTCATTTTTTCCAAAATTAAATCATCACTGGTTGAAATTTCATCGACTAATTTCAAGTCAATTGCTTGTTGACCAAACCAATGTTCCCCAGTAGCAATTTTATCAATATCTACACAAGGGCGATTTTGTGAGACGAATTGTTTAAATAATTGATGTGTTTCTTCAAGTTCTGCTTGGAATTTCTGTTTTCCTTTTTCAGTATTTTCACCTAACACAGTGACAGTGCGTTTAAATTCTCCGGCTGTCATCACATCAACATCGACATCATGTTTTTTTAATAAACGATGAATATTAGGGATTTGCGCAACCACACCAATAGAACCGATAATCGCAAAAGGCGCAGAAACAATTTTATCTGCTACACAAGCCATCATATACCCACCACTTGCAGCGACCTTATCTACTGCAACCGTTAATTTAATCCCCTTTTGTTTTAAGCGAGCTAACTGTGAAGCAGCTAAGCCATAACCATGAACAATACCACCAGGACTTTCTAAACGTAGTAAGACTTCATCATCGACTTTTGCCACATTAATAATCGCCGAAATCTCCTCTCGAAGCGCGGTCGTTTCTGATGCAGAAATATCCCCTTTAAAATCGAGCACGTAAACACAAGGTTTAGCTGCTACTTTCTCACCGTTTTTTAATTTTGCTTTTAAAGCCTTTGCTTCTTGTTTTTTGACTTTCTTCTCTGTTTTTTCCGCTTGTTTAAGCTCTTCTTCTGAAAGTTGGAAATCACGTAAATGCTTAACTGTTTCCTTAAATTCTTCAGAAAGATCTGTCACAACTAATTCACCATGATGTGCCGCATTACGTTGCTTTGCAGAAATAATCATTGCCACGATAGCTGCGATTACAAGTAAAATCGTTAAAATCTCTAAAATAAAAATGCCATAGCCGGTCAAAATATCAGACCACATAGTTTTTCTCCTAAATAAAGTGAAGGCATTATTTTACTGTGCAAGCCTGATTTACACTAACTTTTTATGGAAAATTTTGCGATTTAAGGTAAACTAACGCAGTTTTATTGCCTAATTTATAATGAATTACAGAGGTTTATATGTCTAAAGTTGCATCCATTGTTGATGTGTTACAAGGTAAAGTCGCTATTGGCGAAAAAGTTACTGTGCGCGGCTGGGTTCGTACCCGTCGAGATTCTAAAGCTGGCCTTTCTTTCCTCGCTGTTTATGACGGCTCTTGCTTTGATCCTATTCAAGTCATCGTCAATAACGATATTGAAAATTATGAAAGTGAAGTATTACGCTTAACAACGGGTTGCTCAGTGATCGTAACAGGTACCATTGTTGAGTCGCCTGCTGAGGGGCAAGCTGTTGAACTTCAAGCTGAAAAAGTAGAAGTGACAGGGTTTGTAGAAGATCCTGATACTTATCCAATGGCAGCAAAACGTCACTCAATTGAATACTTACGTGAAGTGGCTCACTTACGTCCACGTACCAATATTATCGGTGCCGTAGCGCGTGTTCGTCACTGCTTAGCACAAGCTATTCATCGATTCTTCCATGAACAAGGTTTCTATTGGGTCGCTACTCCATTAATTACCGCTTCAGATACTGAAGGTGCGGGTGAAATGTTCCGTGTTTCAACACTTGATTTAGAAAACCTTCCTCGTGGCGAAGATGGTAAAGTTGATTTTAGCCAAGACTTCTTCGGAAAAGAATCATTTTTAACGGTTTCAGGCCAATTAAATGGCGAGACTTATGCTTGTGCATTAAGCAAAATCTATACTTTTGGCCCAACATTCCGTGCTGAAAATTCAAATACAACTCGTCACCTTGCTGAATTCTGGATGGTTGAACCTGAAGTTGCGTTTGCAACGCTTGCTGACAATGCTAAATTAGCAGAAGACATGTTGAAATACGTGTTCCGTGCCGTGCTTGCTGAGCGCAAAGATGACTTAAAATTCTTTGAAAAACACGTAGATAAAGATGTGATTACTCGTTTAGAAAACTTTGTAAACTCTGATTTTGCTCAAATCGACTATACCGATGCAATCGACGTGTTATTAAAATCAGGTAAGAAATTCGAATTCCCTGTTTCTTGGGGTATCGATTTATCTTCTGAACATGAACGTTTCTTAGCAGAAGAATATTTCAAATCACCTGTTGTCGTGAAAAACTATCCGAAAGATATCAAAGCCTTCTATATGCGTTTAAATGACGATGGTAAAACTGTGGCCGCAATGGATGTTCTCGCACCTGGAATTGGTGAAATCATTGGTGGTTCTCAACGTGAAGAACGTTTAGACGTATTAGATAAACGTATGGAAGAAATGGGCTTAAATCCTGAAGATTACTGGTGGTATCGTGATCTTCGTAAATATGGTACTGTACCACATTCAGGTTTCGGTCTTGGTTTTGAACGCTTAATTGTTTATGTAACTGGCGTACAAAATATTCGCGATGTGATTCCATTCCCTCGTGCACCAAGAAATGCAAATTTCTAAAAATATTGGTTAAATTGACCGCACTTTCTTTAAAGTGCGGTCATCATTTTAGGCGATAATTTTATCCCCTATTTCATTTATTGTGCTTAAAACAAGCTTCAGCACATCGTATTGAGGAAAGTAAAAATGGACAAAATTAAACAACTCTTTGCTAATAACTACAGTTGGGCGCAAAGAATGAAGGAAGAAAATTCCACTTATTTTAAAGAACTTGCCGATCACCAAACACCTCATTACCTCTGGATTGGCTGCTCAGACAGCCGTGTTCCAGCTGAAAAATTAACAAATCTTGAACCAGGTGAGTTATTTGTACATCGTAATGTAGCCAATCAAGTTATTCATACAGATTTTAACTGCCTTTCAGTTGTGCAATATGCCGTTGATGTACTCAAAATTGAACATATTATTATTTGCGGCCACACCAATTGTGGTGGTATCAAAGCAGCTATGCAAGATCACGATCTAGGGCTAATAAATAACTGGTTGCTCCATATTCGTGATATTTGGTTTAAACATGGTCATCTATTAGGCAATCTTTCAGCAGAAAAACGCTCAGATATGCTCACTAAATTAAATGTTGCAGAGCAAGTTTATAACCTTGGACGTACTTCTATCGTAAAAAGTGCTTGGGAACGAGGACAGAATCTTTCTCTACATGGATGGGTATATGACGTAAACGATGGATTCTTAGTAGATCAAGGTGTTATTGCAACCAGTCGAGAAACCCTTGAAATCTCTTACCGTAATGCAATTGCTCGCCTATCTAGTCTCGCGGAAGAAGATATTCTGAAAAAAGAGCCTCCAGAAAACGAAGAATAAAAAAAGTGCGGTTAAAATGATCTGACCCCAAAAAGTTAGACTGTTATTTAAAGGATTGTTTTCGATATTGTATCGGACTCAGTCCTTTTAATTTTAGTTGAATCCGTCGATGATTATAGTAATCCAAATAATCTCTGACGGCATCAACTATCTCTTCTCTACTGTTAAATTCCCGACCATAAAAACATTCCGTTTTTAATCGTCCAAAGAAACTTTCCATCGCGGCGTTATCTAAGCAATTCCCTTTTCTCGACATACTTTGAATGATGCCATGTTCAGCCAAGATTCGACGATAAGCTACCATTTGATATTGCCATCCCTGGTCTGAATGTAAAATGACACCACAAGCTTTATTTAATCCTTTGACGGCTTGCATTAACATGTCCTCTACTT
>OBVS01000360.1_pt1 | contig 10883 bp, 6 predicted proteins | sample 1476211 | NCBI WGS metagenome assembly OBVS01 (sample SAMEA2580025, study PRJEB22360) | human gut metagenome | biome: human gut; feature: human-associated habitat; material: faeces | place: Denmark | collected 2008/2010 | reverse complement strand
CAATTTGGCCAGCAAGGCGGGATTCAATCCCATCACCACTGCATTGCCGTCGAGGAAATAAACCGTTGGATAACCGTCAGGCGCAGGGGCCTGGCGCGGCTGGGCGATGCGAACGCGGTAATGCCGTTGGCCGTCGGCGGAGGTGAAGCGCAGATCGCTGAAACGGTAATCTGCAGAATCGCTATCGGCAACGGTAGTGCCGATCTTGCGTTCCAGGTCGGGCCTGGCCAGCACGGAGCCCGGCAGCCAAAGGCCGATGGTGAGCGCCAGAAGCGCGGAGATAAAACGCCGGTTGGACAAGAACATGCGGATCAACATCCTTGTAAAAAGCCGATAGTAGCATCCGTTCGGGGCCGGCAAAACCTACCTTTAGGGCGGGCATTCCGACGGCGAAGTGCGGCCGCAGCCCACAGAGGGCCGCCAGTTGCTTTGCCGGGTTAATAGCAACCCCTTGTTATTATTGATAAGTCAGGAATAACAAGGATTACAATTAATTAGAAATGGTTATGATTTTTGTGGGTGAGCAAACGGCGAAGAAGGGTGAAAACACACGGTTATCAACGTTGTTTAGCAAAAAAAGCCCTATAAAATAGGGCAAAGACACACAACAACACCAGGGAAACTTTCCGGTATCTTATATTATAGCTTCCTATACATATAGAACATTTTATTATAAATATGTAAGTGATTCTTATTAATCGCTCAATACCATTGTTTTTCAAATGGTTATGCAACCTGGTTGAGGTATTGCCCTTGGGGCTGGTGCGGATAGCCAAGGGCGGGAGGCGGAGATGTTGCCGTCACGGCGGAAGAACAGGCGAGAGCCTCGGCCTGATAACCCTCAAGGCAATACCGACCGGCAGGCGGCAAACGTGCCGGCCGGTATTTCTGCTCAGGCGTGGCCGAGCTTCACCGTGGGGCCAGGTGAAAATCAGTGCTGTTGCAACGTCAACATCTCGCCAAGCAAAACATCGGTTGGCGGCAGGATATCCGTATCCAGCCCGGCGGAGGGGGTAAAGGTCAATTCGCCGAAAATGATCCGGCCTTTGGAGATGTAGAAATCAACGCGAACAAACTCGAAGGGCGCGGACAAGCGTGAAGCATACTCAAACAGCTCATCGTAGCCTTCTGGCTTCACGAAGGCGTCTATTTCTTCCTGGCTCAAGGCCAGGCAGTCATCGCTGTAGCACAGAAACTTGAAATCTTTGTCAAAGAAGTAATACTTCGGCGACCCGGTATCTCTGCCGACACACAGCAACGTGCAGTAAGGCACACCGCGGAAACAATAGATTTTATAGTCTTCAGGCCCGTGACCATTGGCCGATTCGATATATTTCTCCCCAATGATCTTTTTTTGTATCCCTTTGTAGTTGAGCTCTACATAGGTTTTCCAATAATCGTCTTTCATCCAGCCATCGATCAATTTTTTGGCGCTCTTGATATTCAGCAATTTTTTATTCTGGCAAATCAGGTTATACCCGGAACCGTGATTCCCTTTGATCACAAACTTATCCGGTAATGCGTCCCACGGAATATCGTTCACTGAATCACAGGCAAAGTACAATTCATTAAGGATCTCTTCGCACCCTTGATCTTTGATGTACTGTCTTACCGCATATTTATCTGCACACTGCTTCACCAACGCATTGTGGCTATAGCCATTCAACTTCAGGTGATTGATCTTTTCATTCCAGGTGGATGGCGCCTGCAAGTTCAACGGTTTGCCAAATGCTTTTTTGTAGAGCAATCTGGCCTTGAATTCGGGGGCCAATACGGCCAGCTGCTTCGTAATAAATTTAATGACTTGTCTTTTCATATACGTAATTCCATCAAAGCGTAGTGACAATGATTAAGACGTTCTTGTATTTAAAACGCGTGTGGTACGCTTTCACTGCGCCATTGAATGGCCGTCGGCGTGGTTCCCAGATCAAATGGCTTGCGGTCTAACGCCCGATTAAGAATCCGGGCCGATCGCCACGCCATCAGGCTCAACTGCGGATCGGCGATGCCGTGATTGTGCATACTGGCGTTCATGGCGAATAAGCAGTTCTCCGCCGGGCCTTCCCACTCAAAGGTAAAGTCTGGGGCGATGCGGTATTCGCCATCCGCAGTGGTCAGCAGGCGGTGGGCCAAAGGTTCAAGGAACTCTGGCGTGGCCGTCTGATAACCGGTGGCGAAGATCACCACGTCCGCCTTGAAGGCTTCCTCACCGTGATCGAGATGATGGCGCGTTTCGAGTTGGTAGGCGTTATCCAGCGTGTGTTTCACGGCCGTCAGCGAACGGCTGGGCAGCAGGCGCACCCATAATTTCTCGCGCAGGACATCGAAGCTGTGGTACATGGCGCGATAAATCGCCAGCAGCGACTCACTGGTGATGCCGTCTGAGGTCATCTTCTGTTCGGCCAGCATATGCCGCTTGGCCGCGCTATCCAGCGAGTAAAAGCTCTCGACGTAATCGGGCGTGAAGTATTCGTTGGCAAAGGCCGCTTCATCAAGCGCGTTGTAATTGTTGCGGCGCGATATCCAGTCGAGCTGTTCCGGCTGCCCCCATTCCCCTTTAAAAATATTCAGGAACAGATCGGCGCCGCTCTGGCCGCCGCCGACGATCGCCACGCGTTTGCCGGCCAAATCGGGGTTGCGCAGCATCATTTCACTGGCGTGGAAACAGCGATCGCTTTGTGCCGTCACGCAATCCGGCAACTTTATTTTCTTGCCTATACCAATGCTGACGTGTTTGGCGTGGAAGACCTTATTCGAGGTGGTCACCACGAACTGGCGCTGCCGATCGTCAAACTCGATCCGCTGAACGTCTTGGTTAAACGCCAACGAGTCCATCCCGCCGGCGGCCCAGGTGAGGTAGTCGGCGAACTCTTCACGCGATGCGGTGCGCTGTTCCGTCGTCAGAAAACGATAGAACTTTCTGTTTTTTACCAGATAGTTGAGGAAACTGTAGCGATTGGTGGGGGCAACCGCGCTCACCAAATCTTTTAAAAAGTTGGTCTGCATGCTGCAATCCGCCAGGATCATCCCTGGGTGCCAGGAGAAATGAGGTTTGCGCTCCAGGAATTGCCCCGTAAACCCCTCTATTTCACTTCCTAAGGCCGCCAGGCTAAGATTCGACGGGCCAAGGCCAATGCCGATAATATCCAAACGCTGATTCATTAATAAGCTCCAGTATAATGAGAATAGTACCCAGAAATACGGCTGCAGATAGGGTGGCTTATAGCAACCAGGCTGCCTTTTTCTTATAAGTAAGCTTCACGAATTAAATTTAATTAAAATGTGTACGGGCCAGAAATACCGAATTTTTAAATGCCCGTTTAGAATTGGGTAGCACATCAGGTAAAGGCTACGGGCGTATTTCTTTCCATGAAAATCCCTATGAAAGCTTGCATGTGGTTTTAATGATTATTCCTAAGTAAAAATCCGATATCCCTGAGTCTCGACGCCATGAAAACGATCGCCAGAAGCGGCTACCCATCGTATGGATTCTCATCTGATTTTCTGGTGTATGTGCCAGCCTGCGTTCGTATTGCATTTCCGGGATCGGGTGTTCGTTGCTTAGAATAACCCTAAAATAGGCGCTGAGAAGGTGAAATAACGTGATATTAGAATCAGGGGGTATTTTGAAAAAATGAAATTAAAAGTGAAATTATGAAATCAGTTTATTATACTTCTTTTTTTACATTTTAATTCAATGGGTTGAATGCTTGTTCATAGCTGCTTGTTGAGTGAATGAGCAGGGGGGGGCCTGAGGAAGAGGTTCCCTTACTTCGTCGTTCTCATCCTGAATCAATAGAATTCGCCCCCTGTGAGCGTTAAGTGATAGGACAAGAAGTGTTCATGCCATATACAAAATGTGTTGCGCGTTTAGTGAACATCGACTCAATGCCAATGGGCTCTCAAAGAGGAGCGGCTACCCCGCGTAAGGCGATTGCGCTGATATAAAGGCCTGACTTGCTACTATGCCATCAATGGCAAGAAGGATGGGAAGATGCTGATGTTTCGGCTATGTACCGAACCAAGAGTGGGTCTAATAGAGCGATTATGAGGTTCTTAATCGATAGCCTAATTATCTTAGATGAGATAACTTCTCCTTAGGCGAGGCGAAAAAATTTTTTCTGGGTGTTAACAAACGACTCTATGTGCTGAAACTTGCAAAGTTAGATGATGGCAACCTTGTCATGTATAACGGCAGGATGCCAGAGAGGCTTTGTTCCGCGCCTAAAAAATAGGGTACGCATCCCATAATGTATCCACTATGGGATGGGGTTGATGGAACATAATTGAAGATTGCAAGGGCCTCTTAATGGGCCTCTTCTTGTTATGTCTCTTTGGTAATAAAAGCTTACTTGTCTATGGAGTATAGACCACTTCGCAAGGTGGGTTGCCTGTATTCTCCCGGCAAGAAAAAAGCATTCCTTCGGTAATCTGTTTGTTATCCTGCGTGATCCTCCCGTAGTAATAGACTTTTTTCCACATTATCTCGAGCGGCTGCTGCATCATTGGCGGCAAGGCGGCTAATTTTCTTTACACTGGCGCTGGCCACTGTGGCACGACTCAGCCGAGCGTGCAGGGCTGCGTGATTGGATATAAGTGCTTATTGGGGAAACAGCACGACCCGATGGAAGAGCTCGCCTCTCTCAATCAGCTTTGCAGAAATAGCTGATTGGGCCATTAGCGCCAAGAGTGATTCAACATCTCCAATGATGCGTAACTCTAAAGTATTGGTTAACTCACCATTATCGGAGAACGCTGCTCTTAACGTATTTTCTTCCGTGTAAAACTCATTGGGTGCAGAAGAAGATGCAGAAAAGCGTTCATCTTTCCAGATGTGGCTGTCCATGATGAAGTTTTTCCAACCTTGCTCTCTCAGTTTCTCGGTAACATAGGTGAGTCGAAATAAGTCCGATTGGGTGATGAGGGGGTCAGTGCAGGATCGCCACAGGTATTGCAGTTTTTCACGCAGCTTGCTGGCGGGGCCTTTTCTCCGTCCCTGCTCAAGCAGGAGTGCAATATCAATGGCAACACATTTTGGAAACCGCTTTTGTTTTTGAGCCGTAGCCAACCAACGAACCAAAAACAGATGTTCAGTCAACGGCGTACTGGCAACGCCTTCCTGGCGAGCAATACCCAGCCCAACAAGAGCACAAAAGGCCAGATGGCTCAGTGCTGATAGTGTAATTTCGGGGGGATTGCTTTGCATAGCAGTCTGCATCTTCGTCCCTATGATTTCAGTCCCTCTGACATCCTTGCCAGCGTAATAGTGTTACCCGATGCTATCATGAATTCATAAGAAAATCTTACCAAAATGAGCGTTGTGACAACATGCCTGGTTTGTGCGAAATGCAGCGCCTCTATCGCAGACTCGGGCTCCTTACTGGAAGGCTACTCTTTGCTTGTCGGACACTCTCTCCGGGGCAAATGCTTTGGCCTGACGTTAAATGATATCGAACGGTTAAATATATATAGAGAGAGTTTATCTATAACCACTCAAATAATAATTATGATTAATATTATTTGAGTGGGTTGCTAATATGTCCATTCTGATTTATTTATTGTCCATTAAACGGGCCGCCTGTTTTATTAAAGGTAAATCTACCATCGAACCTCCGATCTGGAATGCATAACTCTCTCTGGACTGTTTTAACACTTCTTCAGCCCATTTAATTTGTTCCTCAGTAGGGCTAAATGCTTTGGCAACCACATCGACTTGATCCGGATGAATACATAATTTCGCACTGAATCCAAGAGATCGGGCATGGCAGCAATCCGTTAACAACGTTTCGGGCGTACAAAATTCGGGGGTGACGCAATCAATAGGGGGCGGTAGGTTGGCAAGCCGTGAAGCCACCACGATACGACTTCTCGCATAGAGAAGTGCCTCAGGTGTTTGCAGACAATTAATATCGTGCGAATAATCTAAAGAGCCGAACGCTAATCTGACCACACCGCTACAGGCTATACTCTCACAGTGATACAATCCTCGCGCCGTTTCTATGATGCCGATAAAGGGTAGCCTTGATATTCCGGCATTAAGCCTCGACTTCAAATGGTTTATCGTTTCACTGCATTCCAGTTTTGGCACCATCACACCCGTAATCAATGGCTTATTTAATGAATTGAGTAAACTGATGTCGTCATCAAATTCCTTGTCGTTTGGATGATTTATCCGGATATATATTCCGGTTTTAACGCTGCTCTTATTAATTTTATGTAGCCAACTCAGAACGTTATCACGCCCAAGGGGCTTTTCGTTCGGATGAACAGCATCTTCAAGATCAATAATGATCGCATCGGTACCACTGGCCAACGCCTTCGAAAACATTACCTCTTTATTAGCAGGGATAAACAAATAGCTAATCTCTATACTCATACCTTGTCCGCCTAAGTGATTGATATAAATTGATTCTCTCATCATGGATTACAGTTATGAGAATGATATTGATTATCATTTACATGAATTTATTTTGATGGTAGCGTAGTGACTGAAAGTTTTCAAGGAACCTGAGAGAGCAATGAAATATCACGTTGATCTTAAGGTTCTCAATTTACGCCTAATCGTTTCAACCCTCTTACTTTGGGAGAAAATATGATGGAGCTGGCAGAGGAGAATGGCTTTGCGAGACAGGCACTTTCAACACAACCTGATTTTTCGGCTCGTAACGCACTCTCTCGAATAATTCGTTGTCTTTTTTCGGAAAAACTACTTGATGAAAAGAAACTTGAGATTTTCGATGATAAAAGTAGGGTTAATTACCGCCTCTCTGATGGAGAATATACCCTTCGGCTAAATCTAACGGCGGTTTTTCCGGCGAATAGTGTTATTAATCGTGGTGATATTATCCTCGAGGCAGCCGACGGGAGCAAAACACCGATTCTGTCACATGAACAACTGATCGACGTCCTGAAAAATGAATTTAGTTTCAGCCCTTCGGCTGAGGGTATAGCTAAATTCAATAAAGATGTTGCTAACAGTATCCATAATGACCGGCTGGCCAGAGCGCATCGGTCAAAATGGCGGAATAGCATTACTAAAGACATGGAGAAAGAGGGGGAGTCTTATTTTGTTAAATGGATAAGACGCCATCACAGTTTGAGAGAGGGGGCGACTCTCCTGGACCAGTGGGGATCTCTGGAAGGCCACCCTTATTATCCTACCTGGAAGTCCCGGCCTGGATTAAACGATGAAGACATCGAGGCCCTGTCCGCCGAATTTGGAGCCCGAGTCATTCTTCGCATGGGAGCCATACAGGCCGACATGGTTTATTGCGAGAAGATGCCTCATGTTCAGGATACCCATCAATGGCTGTCATCGGCCTTTCCTGGCGTCTGGAGTGAATGGTGCGCCTGGCTCGAAAGTCAACATCACAACCCTCAAGAATGGCTGCCCATTCCCCTTCACCCCTGGCATCTTGAACATTGGGTCTTGGGTCATTTCGCCAAAGAAATAGACGAAGGCATTCTTTTGCCATTTGGTCCCGAAATTGAAACCGCACCCTCAATGTCGTTCAGAACTATGCTTCCGACGGCCCCGGCATTGCCTTTTATAAAATTGCCCGTTGCCATATGGATGACCAGTGAGATGCGTAGCCTCCAGGCTAAATCCATTCACATGGGGCCGCGTATTAGTACGATTATTGAGGATATCCTGGATGTGGAGCAGGGTTTTGACGGCAAACTCGACTTTTTCCGGGAAGATGCCGCATGGCACTTCCGTCATAAAGATCGTATGGATGACGCTGAGGGTAAGTTTCTCTCCGTCGTGTTTCGTAGTACGGATGCGTGGAAAAGAAACGATAATTCATTGGCTATCACGGTTGCATCGCTATTTACCGCCCTCCCGCATAAATCCGATCCCCTTATCAGTGAGCTGATTGCCTTGTCAGGATACACGCCTGAGACATGGTTTCGTCATTACACCCGGATCATACTGAAACCGGTCTTGGCTATGTATTTGATTTATGGCGTGGCGCTTGAAGCACACCAACAAAATACGCAGGTTTTATTTGATGATTCCGGCCGCGCTGTGGCCATGCTTATCCGTGACTTCGGCGATGGCCGCAGCTGGGCCCCGGCACTCCGTAAGCAAGGTTACGAACTCAAGCCTTATATCTGGCCTGGCATTTTACCCACGGTGTTTGAAGATGATATTGAACCCGTCAGAACCTTCGTCGTGGATGCTTGCCTTGTCAGTCATTTACATGAAATCGCCCTTTGCCTGACTCACTTCTATTGCATCCAAGATAACCGTATGTGGAAAGTTATTGGCGAAGAACTTGACCGTGTATTTAAAGAACTTCACCCAAGGCTAGATGACAGCTTCTGGCATCAGGAACGCGAGCATTTTATGAACCATCCCTGGTATACCCGCTCATTAATGAGCATGCATTTACAACAATATACTGATTATCGACTTCAGCACGGCCTTAATAATCCTTTAGCTGATTGATACGCCGGTAACTCTGGGACTCGAGATAATGGTTATGAATCGTAGAAAGAAGTTTCTGGTTTTGGCTGTTGTAGAAATTTTAATTCCTTATATTGCGAACGCGGAAGATACCGTTGTCGTTACCGCCGACAGTGCTGTTACACAAACTGAAGATGAACTATCCAAACAAGCCAACATTGGCTTATTAGGAAGTAAAGTCATTCATGATACGCCATTCAGTATCAAGGGATATACCTCGCGATACATTGAAGACAGGCAGGCTAAATCTCTCGGCGATGTTATAAAAAATGATTCATCCGTGCGGGTTACCTCTCCTTCAGGCGGGATCCTGGATTCTTTCATGATCCGTGGATTCCCTATTGGTGAAGGCAATACCGGTGAAGTGGCACTCAATGGTGTCTATGGTGTGGCACCAAATTATCAATTATTGCCGCAATATCTCGAACGAATAGAGTTACTGAAGGGGCCGGGCGCGGGGCTCTATGGGATGTCCCCGAATGGAGGGGTTGGCGGTGTCATCAACGCAGTGACTAAAAGGGCTACAGCTCAGGATATTAAACGACTCACCACCACCTGGGAGTCCAACAACCAACTCGGTGCATACGTCGATGTCGGTAAATTGTGGGTTACCCCGGACGGTGAGGTGTGGGGAATCCGTTTTAACGGTGGCGGTAGTGGTGGCGATTTAGCACTCGACAATGCCTATAAAAATACGGCATTAGGCGCGCTTGCTCTCGATTATGGGAACGGAGGGGTGAGGGCTTCCCTTGACCTGCTTGATCAATATCAGCGAGTCAAATCCCCAAATCGCCCCTTCACTGTCGCTGCAGGCATTGATGTTCCGGATGCTCCTGATGGTAAGACAAACATCGCACAAAAGGGGATGTGGTGGAAAATCCGGGATCAGGGGGCATTGCTACACACAGAATACGATATTAATGACAACGTGACCGTTTTTGCGAATGCAGGCGGTGGGCGCTCGATGGTTTCACGCATATCAGAGCAAACCCCTAATATTATTAACGACAAAGGGGATGTCGTCTCGACGATTACTAATTTCCGCTTTAAGGTGAATCGTTATACTTTAGAAGCTGGCGCAAGAAGTTATTTTTCAACCGGTTCCATTGATCATCAGGCGACGCTGCAGGTCAGTTATTACCATGATCGCCTCGCAATCGCCAGCACTTGGGGGCAAACGGTAGATTCCAATATTTATTCCCCGTCAGACGTTGATGTCACCCTGCCTTCTGCGCCAGCCAGAGTATCAAAAACCTCCTCCAGCCAGTTAAGTGGTCTCGCGCTTGCAGACACAATGACCGTACTGGATGGACGTGTTGACATCACGCCAGGCGTGCGTCTCCAAAGGGTTCGTGCCGATAACTTCGCCGCTAATGGCGATCGTTCATCCACCTATGATGACTCTGCCGTCACTCCGATGCTTGGCCTGGTTTACCGTCCCTGGAAACCCGTTTCGCTGTATGCCAACTACATTGAGGGGCTCAGCAAAGGTGATGTTGCCCCTGGTACGGCACAAAACGCAGGTCAGGTGATGCGTCCATACCGATCGCGTCAATACGAAGTGGGCATTAAATACGATGAGGCGGGAATCCAAAACAGTCTTGCTCTTTTCCAGATCACGAAGCCGAGTGGTGCAATCGACAGTAGCAATACATTCAATTCCAATAGCGAGCAGCGGAACCGAGGAATTGAACTGAATATCTCCCATAAACCTCTTGATAATTTGCGAATGTCAGGAAGCCTTTCCCTGATTGATGCTGAGCTCACCAAATCTCCCTCCACCGGCGTTCGTGGTAACAAACCCGTTGGCGTCTCCCCGGTACAAGCAAACGCGGGTGTGGAATATGACCTCCCTGTCCTACGGGGATTGTCCCTGAACAGTCATGTTAATTACAGCGGGAAGCAGTACGTCAATCAGGCGAATACGCAGTCTATCCGTTCTTGGACAACGGTAGATATGGGGGCTGCCTATAAAACGCGTGTGTACGGTACACCGGCAACTTTCCGCTTTGATGTTCAGAACGTGTTAGATCGCCATTATTGGGCTGGCGTGGCGTCATACAGCACCATTGCGCAGGGAGCGCCACGCACCTTCCTTGCATCGGTAACCATTGATTTCTGAGAGGATTTAATATGGCTTCGCTGTTAAATACCTATTGCCGGGAAACCACTTCATGGCGGGTAAGCCCTGCCAGAGAATTACCCCCCTATGTGGATCCTGTTATTGCCCGATGGTTAGAGACGTCCCCTGATACTCTTGTTCGCTTATCAGAAATTTACGGTTCTCCGCTCAATATTGTTTGGCCGCATACCGTGGAGAATAATTTCAATGCGATGGCTGCTATTACGGCGGGATTTGGTATTGAAGCGAAATTTTATTATGGCGTTAAAGTCAATAAATCACAGTCGTTAT
>OBVS01000357.1_pt1 | contig 10975 bp, 11 predicted proteins | sample 1476211 | NCBI WGS metagenome assembly OBVS01 (sample SAMEA2580025, study PRJEB22360) | human gut metagenome | biome: human gut; feature: human-associated habitat; material: faeces | place: Denmark | collected 2008/2010 | reverse complement strand
TTTGTTTGGTCACTTACATATTAACACAGCTGATTAGCTATGAGTTTATTTTATGTTGCACTTGTTATGATAAATTATCTACTTGAAATGTTTCGACTGTTATGCTATAACAATAACAGTTGAAACGGAAAGTACAGTTGAAGGCGGTGAATGATGAATATACAGATTAACAACTCAAGTGATGATCCTATTTATTTGCAGATAAAAAATCAAATAAAGGCACAAATTATTTCTGGAGATTTGAAAGTAGGAGAGCAATTACCATCTATTCGTTTTTTAGCAAAAGAGTTACGAGTGAGTATGATTACAGCTAAAAGAGCCTTTGATGAATTGGAACTTGATGGATTCATAGATTCAGTACAAGGAAAAGGAAATTTTGTAGCTGCACAAAACAAAGAGCTTATTCGTGAAGAATATTTAAAGCGAATTGAATCAAAATTACAAGAGGCTGTTGAGCTTTCAGAAATTGCAGGTGTATCTAATGATGAATTGGTACAGATGCTTAGAGGTTATGTGGAGGGAAAATATGAGTAATTATGCTATTGAAATTAAAAACTTGGTTAAAAAGTTTGACGGATTTACATTAGGACCGATAGATTTATCTATTCCTAAAGGGACTATCGTCGGATACATTGGTCAAAATGGAGCTGGTAAAAGTACAACAATAAAGCTGCTGTTGGGATTACTCAATATAGATTCCGGAGAAATTAAAATTTTAGGTTATGATAATCCTAACAGTATTGAGTTGAAAGATAAACTTGGAGCTGTCTTTGATGAATTATTAGTTCCAGAAGAGATGACGCTTGTTGATTTGGAAAAATTTTGTTCAAGGGTTTATTCAAAGTGGGATAGAGAGTTTTTCTATCAATTAAAAGAGAAGTTTAATTTATCTGAAAAACAGGCTATTAAAAATTATTCTCGTGGAATGAGAATGAAATTATCTATGGCAGTAGCTTTATCTCATAATGCGGAAATTCTTATACTGGATGAAGCCACAAGTGGATTGGATCCTATTGTGAGGGAGGAAATTTTAGATTTACTTCTTGACTTTATGCAAGAAGAAAATCACACAATTCTAATTTCTTCACATATTCTATCAGATTTAGAGAAGGTGGCAGACTATATCGCTTTTATCAATGATGGGAAGGTTCTTTTTGTTGAAACAAAGGATGAACTAAAGGAAAACTATGGTATCTGTACTTTATCTAATGAAGAAGTTAAAAATCTTGATGAAGAAGCCGTTATTGGAAGAAGGGTACACTCATTTGGACAGGAGCTGCTTGTTAAAAGGAATCTTATTCCGGATGGAATAACATTACAAAAACCGTCTATCGAAGATATTATGATTTATTTTGTGAAAGGAGATAAAAGATAATGACTGCATTGATATTAAAAGATATAGCTACTTTGAAAAAGACGCTATTATTAACGGTTGCTATATGTGTAGCCCTTGCTGCGTATGGAATATATGAAAATGCAATTTTTATGATTCCGCTTATCTGTGCAATGATACCGTTAATTTTAACTGCTATCGCTTTTGGCTATGATACGAAATCGAAGTTTGAACAATTTGCCTTTTCTATGCCGATTAAAAAGAGCAGCTTTGTATTAAGTAAATTGTTTTTTGCGTTTGCATTTGGGTTTGTCGGTTCAGTATGTTTATTTGTTCTATTGGTAGTTAAAAATGAGATGTCAATAGATAACATCATATTTATCTCACTGATTACTTTAGTTGCAAGTGTTTTAATGTCAGCTATCCAATTACCATTTATCTTAAAATACGGTGCTGAAAAAGGTAGGCTGATTATGGTGATAACATATTTTGCAATATTTGCTCTATCCACTTTTTTAAAAGAAAAATCAGATGTACTTGCGAATATGGTGGAGTTTTTCAGCAAGCATTCAATGGTAATGATTTCTTCAGGAATAGTCTTGGTGGGATTTATTTTCATAGGAATTGCTATAAAAATATCTATTTCAATTATGGATAAAAAAGAATATTAGAGAAAATGAGAATGGATTACAAAAGAATTTGGCAGGAGTGAATTGTAAAAGATATAAGGAGTGGATGGGAAAATGCAAAAAAATATTTATTGCATTATAAAGATTGATCAGATTATGAATAACCCTTTTTCTTATATTTCATCCTACAATACCCCATCCTTCTGCATATTCCGTTGAACAATTAAATATATTTCTTAGAAGAAAGTATTTCTTTCATTTTAGGGGACTTCTTATGCCGAGGTGTAGGAGTCCTCCTTTTTTGTCTGAAAATAAGCAGACAAAAAAGGAATGGAGGAAATAAATGCCAAAAGAATATTACCTTTATATCAAAGGGCAAAAGGTCAAAGTCAGCGAGCAGATATACAAAGTCTACTGGCGAGAACGAGAACACGAGAAGTATTTAGAGCAGGTGGACAGAAAAAACCACCTGCTTTTCTTTTCATCATTGGATTATGACGGACACTTTGTAGATAATCTTGTTGATGAAAGTGTTGATGTTGAAAAGATTGTTGAAACACAGATAATGATTGAAGCGGTAAGAAATGCTATATCAAAACTGAATGATGAAGAAAGGGACATCGTTGAGCGTTTGTACTTTAATGACGAAACGCTTCGATCAGTAGCAAGATTAAAAAGTATTACACATCCGGCTTTAATCAAGAGAAGAAATAAAATCCTTGAGAAACTAAAAAAGTTTATCGAGGATCTATAAACTTCGGTAACCAAAGGGGTCAAACTTTCCTTATATAAAGTGAAGGGGAGTTTGACCTCCTTTACTTTTATAAGAGATATAGCCTATTTATGGCAAACAGGAAGATGTAAAGAAAATCCCTTTCAAATAATTGTTCTTTGACAACTGAATAGACCATGACGGGACTTTTAATTACTTAGTGAGCGAAAGAAATTTTACGCCATAATTTTCCTGCTGAAGAAATTCGGTTTAAATGAATACTGTCAAAGACAAGGATATAAGGAAACGAGCGATAAATAAATTTTCTTAAAGCAAAGAGCGAGGATAACTTTGCAAGTGATGACCTAAGTAATGATAATGATACTTCTTTAGTGAAAGCCGGCTCATCTTAACAGGGGCAGTGGTGAGATTCCAATGTTGCTGATCCTATGCACCCGCCAATGTCATAAAACTTAATTAGAGAAAACAACGAAGAAAGGAGTTTCCTGATGAATATAGAAGAATTAAGAAGATATAAAAATATGTCAGTGGAAGATATAGATAAAAAGATAGTCCCTGACATTAAAGATATAAGAGATAAAAGCAGCGTAGATCCGATTTCTATGTATTTTATGAAAGTCGGTAATGTGCTTGTAAAATGTAGTTACGCAAAAAATGGGCGAAGTTTAGAGGATTGTTTTCTATCATATTTGCAGAAGAAAGCAATGCTGATTGATTAAAAAATATGATAAATGGGAGCTGACTTTTTTGTTTAAATGTGCTATACTATTAAACATATAGGGATACAATTTAATATGTGCTGAGAACTCCAAGTGATCATATTTTTCTCTGGAAAAATAATGAATGATTTGGAGGTTTTGTTATGTCTAAAAATACTTTGGATGTAAATAGTTTTAAGGTGGCGATGTACCTTAGATTATCTCAGGACGATGAAAAATATGACAAAAATTTCAAGGTGGATAGCAATAGAATTTCTAATCAAAGGTTACAAATAAAGGATTATATTGCTAAGCAGCAAGATATGGAACTTGCAAAAGAATATGTAGATGATGGATATTCAGGAATAAACTTTGAAAGACCGGCTTTTAAGGCAATGATGGAAGATGTCATTACTGGAAATATTAACTGTATTATTGTAAAAGACTTATCGAGATTTGGAAGAGATTATATTGATAGCGGAAGATACTTACAAAGAGTATTTCCTTCTCTTGATATAAGGTTTATTGCTTTAAATGATAACTATGACAGCTTTACAGCAAGTGAAACAGAAAAGAATTTAGTTATTCCATTTAAGAATTTTATTAATGATAACTATTGTAGAGATACATCTGCAAAGGTAAGAAGTGTTTGTAAAGTAAAGAGAAAGCAAGGACAGTTTATATCAAATTATGCTCCTTATGGTTACGAGAAGGACAAAGAAGATAAACATAAATTAGTGATAGACAAAGAAGCTTATGATGTGGTGCAAAAAATATTTTCAATGAAACTTGAAGGATATAGCTCATATTCTATTGCAAAACATCTAAATGAAACAGGCATATTATCTCCGATGGAACATAAAAGAGCGAAGGGGATTAGATATAAAACAGGATTTAGTACAAATGCTGTTGCAAAGTGGGATACGCCTGCTATTAATCGCATTTTAACTAATGAAATCTATATCGGAACACTACAACAAGGAAAAAGAGAGAAGATAAACTATAAGCTCTATAAAGTTGTTTCTAAAGATAGAAGTGATTGGATTGAAATTGAAGATAATCATGAAGCTATCATTGATATAAATGACTTTGAGATTGTACAAAAACTTTTGAAATGTGATATAAAAGCAAAAAATTATGGAGAAAAAGCTGATTTGTTTTCGGGGCTATTATTTTGTAAGGACTGTAATCAACAAATGACCAAAAAGGTAGACAAAAGAGGGAAAACTCCAATCGTATATTATATTTGTTCTGCGTATAACAAAGGTCTTGGTTGTAGCAGGCATTCAATCAAGCAGAAAGAATTGGAAAATACTGTTCTCGCAATGATTAAGCATTATATTTCATCAATTGGTAAATATGAAGCTATTTCTGAAAAAGTAAGAGCAATGGAAGTATCATATAACCTGTTTAAGAAGATAGATAAGAGGCAGGAACAAACTAAGAAAAGTAAGGCGAAGTTTGAAATTCTAAAATCATCTTTATATCAGGACTTAAAAGAAGGAATAATCTCTGAAGATGAGTTTTACGATATGAGAGAATTTTATACTAATCGTATTGTTGAGAGCGAACTAATATTAGAAAGACAGAATAAAGAAATCACAAAACTCTACAAAAAGAGCTTGGGAAATCAGAACTTCTTTTCAGACATTCAAAAATACAAAAATATAAGCACTTTGGAAAGAGGGCTTCTTGTAAGGCTGATAGATAAAATTTATGTTTTAGAAGATAAAAAGATAGAAATTCAATTTAATTATGATGAAACCTTAGATGTGCTTGATAAGATAAATAGTTATACCAACCAGTACCCAGAGAAAATCAGGGAGGTGGTATAGATGGCAAGAACAGCAAATAGGAGAATTAAATCTGAAGAAATTCAACTAAATATGGTAGTGGAAAGCAGTTTTCAAGCCGCTATTTATACAAGAATTTCAAGAGATAAAAAAGAAAAACCGAGTGATTCTATCGAAAATCAGATTGCTCTATGTGAAAGTTATATTAAGAAGAATGATGGACATAATTTAGTTGGAATATACAAAGATATTTCAAAGACCGGAACGGAATTTGATAGACCTGATTTTGAAAAACTTATGGAAGAAGTCAGAACAGGAAAAGTAAATTGTATTGTTGTAAAAGATTTATCCCGTTTTGGAAGAAATTATACAGAGCTTGGCAACTTTATAGAAAAGATATTTCCGTTTCTTGGTATAAGGTTTATTGCTGTTAATGATAATTTGGATACTTTTCACATGAAAGATCCTAATAAATCACTGGAGGTAATCTTAAAGAACATTGTTAATGAAACTTATGCTAAAGATATTTCAAAGAAAATATCCACATCACATCAAATTAGAATTAAACAGGGGAGCTTTATTTGTGGAGCAGCACCTTATGGATATACAGCAAGAAAAGATGAAGATGGGATAAGGAGATTATATATAGATGAAAATACAGCTCCTATTGTAAAAGAAATCTTTGAGGCTTATTTAAGAGGTTTAGTACACTTGATATTTCAAAATTGATCCATGAGAAAAGAGTATATGTAGCAACTGATTATAGAAAATATAAGAAGATAATATCTGAAAATGATGAGCCTATTAGGATATGGAAGCCAACTACAATACTACAGGTACTTAAAAATCGTGTCTATACAGGAACTTTAATTCAAGGTAGAAATCAAAAACACCTTTATGAAGGTAAAAAGAGAGAGGTTCTTGATAAGGAACATTGGACAGTAACAGAAAATGCTCATGAAGCTATTATTTCTATAGATATGTTCAATAAAGTGCAGGATAAAATAGGTTCAAAGGTGAATACAAATAGAAGTAACATAGATAAAAATGCATCGGATGATACAGTTTTTAGGGATAAAGTTTATTGTAATAACTGCAAAAGAAAAATGAGTACACACAGACAGTTAAGTGGTAAAAAGATAGTTTTTTACTTTAGTTGTAATCGCTTTAGAGAATATAGCACTGAAAAATGTGGAATATCTATAACAGAAGTTACTCTTAAAAAAAACGGTTGAGGCAGCCTTAGATATGATTCTTTCCAATAAAGGTAATAGCTATAAAGAATACCTAAATGGTTATGACCCTATTAAAAAGAAACTTAATAAGCAAAAGGAAAAAGCCTTGACAGAAATAGAGAGAAAGATTTCAGGACTTAATAGGCTTCAAGGTGAGTATTATGAAAAATATGTTTTAGGGCAGTGGGATAAGGCAGATTTTGAAGGTGAAAAAGAAGGGCTTTATCAAAAGAAAAGTGAGCTTGAAGATATAAAAGAAAAAAAGATAGTATTTTTTGAGGAAGAAACTTCTAAACTTGAAGAAAAGCATAAATATCTGAAAGCACTGTTAAAGGGAAAAACTAAGAAATGGGATAAAGATTTTGTAGATAGCATTATAGATAAAATCTTTATAGGAAATGACAATACGGTAGAAATTAAATTTAATTTTGAAGAAACACCTATCTTTGCTGAAAAAATTGGCGGAAGGAAAAAGAGGTGTTGATATGAATACAGTGGATTTTTATTTGAGGCTTTCCTTAGAAGATGGAGATCAGAAAGACGAAAGTAACAGCATTACTTCTCTAAGAGAGATTTTAAAAGACTATATCAATTCAAGAGAGGAATTTACTGGAGTTAAGATTAGAGAGCATATTGATGATGGTTATAGTGGGACAAATTTTAATCGTCCGGCGTTTCAAAAGATGATTGTTCTTGTTAAGAAAAATGAAGTGAAGACAATTCTTGTGAAAGACTTATCCCGTTTTGCCAGAGATTATATTGAATCAGGAGCCTATATTGAGCAGATATTTCCATTTATGCAAGTTCGATTTATTTCTGTAAATGATAACTATGATAGTAACAATAATGAAAATGGAATAAATGGATTGGAAGTACCGTTTAAAAACCTTGTGTATGATTATTATTCAAAAGACATCTCGCAAAAAATGCGTTCTTCCGTAAAAGTAAGACAGGATAAAGGTTACTATTTTGGTTCAAAGGCAACTTATGGATATGTAAAAGATGAGAAAGACCATCATAAACTACTTGTTGATGAAAGGGTAAGACATACGATTGAGGAGATATTTGGAAGATATTTATCTGGAGAAGGTATGCTCTCCATTTCAAAAGACTTCAACAATAGAGGTATTTTAACTCCTGCCAAGCACATCGGGTTAAAGAGAGGGAGTGGAATTTGGACTGGTCAGATTATAAGGTATGTATTAACACAAAGAGTTTTAACCGTAGCAGTTGTAGGTGGAAAGACAAGAGTGCAGGAGGTCGGTTCTGATAATCGAAAATGGGTTGACAGTAGGAACTGGATAATACGAGAAGATATGCACGAAGCTATAATAACCAAAGGAGATTTTAATATAGTCCAAGATATGTTAAGTCGCAATGAAAAGCGTATAAGCAGGGATAGAAAAAATTTTCATATACTTCAGGATAAAATCTATTGTGGTAAATGCCATCATAAAATGAGCTACACTGTTCATTATGGGAAAAGTGATGGATACTGTTGCCCTTATAGATATAAGACAAAAGATTGTGGTTGTATGAAAGGGGAGATAACGGCATCCATGCTTGAAGATATAGTGGCAAAAGAAATCAAACTTTATACAGAGGATTTTCTTGAAAAAGAGCAGACAAGGAATATTGAGAACAAAGTTCAAAACAGTATTTGTGAAAGTTTACTTGAAAGAAAGAATAAGCTGGAAGTTGATAAAGGCAAACTCCAAGTTGCAAAGATGCAGCTATATGAAAAGCATAAAAATGGTATAATAGATAAAGAAGCATACCTATTTCAAAAACAAGTTTTAAGCGAAAGGATTCAAGATATTGAGCAAGAAATCTTCATCATAGAAAGCAAAGTGAAGGAAAATACTACTTCAGGACATAAACTTAATGTAGATAAGTTAAAAGAAGCAGTATCAAATGGAGAACTTGTCTTAGAATGGATCGATGAAGTTATAGAAAAGATATATGTTTATGACAAGGATAAGGTTTAGATTGTTTGGAAATTTAAACAAGAGAATAAAAAAGATAAAATTATGTTTGAATGTTGGAACTCCTATATAAATAAAACATGAATAATCCCAGAACAAAAGATTATATATGATTTTGAATTAATAGTAATTTGTGGATATGAAACAAACCTTATTAAAAATCTATTGAAGAATTCGGAGTCGAAATTAAAATAATCTATAAATGAAATAATATGAAGTATTGGAGGTAATAAAGTTTGGATAAAAATCTTGTTTCTATTAATAAGTTAAAGTCTGATATTAAGTCGATGAAATTATTATCTACATTTTTCTATTATCCTCAAAAAAAGGAACTAAAAGAATTAGAAAAGCAGTTAGATGAGATGCTGATTCAAATAGATAAATTCAATAGCAGATTTTCTGATTCTGGATGGTGTGCATATGATAGTATGAGTATGGATTTAATGAAAAAATGTAATGCTGAATTTGAAAAAAATGGATTAGAAAGTGCTGAAAGAATTCTAATAGATTACTATAAATCTGATGTTAAAGAGATTACACATTGGATAAAGAATAGTTCAAAAGAATTTTCAGATAGATATAACTTGTTACAAGCTTTTTTCAAAAATCATTTTGATAAAATGTATTATTCAAGTGTTCCTTTAGGTCTAATAATAATTGATGGTGCCGTAAATGATTTTACAAAGAGTAAAGGTTTTTTTGCAGAAGGGACAAATGTTGATGCGTGGGATTGCCTTGTTGGGTGTAGTGATGGATTAGAAAAACTCAAAAAGACATTTAATAAAAATCGAAAAAAAACTAATTTTGAGATTATAAAAATGCCATACAGAAATGGAATTCTCCATGGTCGTGATTTGAACTATGCAAATGAATTTGTTTCTTGCAAAGTGCTATCTTTAATGTTTGCTGTTGCAGATTGGATGAATATGAAAAATAGTGAAGAACAAAGAAAAGAAGAATACCATAAATCTATAAATCCTCCACCAATACGGGAGTCAATAAAACACATGAAATATAATAAAGAAGTTCAGGATGAAATAGAAGCATGGGAAAAAAGAATTGTATGTGTTGGGAAAGATGTTCCTATTTATGGAAATGTAGAAGAATATATAGAATATCCGTATATTGTGGTTATCATTAATATGATAAATGCTTGGAGGAGTGGAAATTATGGAGAGCTTTCAAAATATTTAAAACGAATGTTTTCTGCGTCTTTGTCTGAAGGAAAAAGAGCAGGAGAATGTAGGGATTTTTTTACAAATAAGAAACTAATCTCTTTTGAATTAGTAGAGGTTGAAGAAAGAGCTTGTGCTTTATCAAAAGTAGTTGTAAAAGTAAGATGGAAAGAAAATGAAAAAGTAAAAGAAGCAGAATTAATTTTTGGTTGTGTTTATCAGGGAGATGAAGAAAAATCTGAAGTTGCTGTACCTTGGAGAGATAATGGAGAATGGGTTATTATGCCTTGGAATATACAGGGTCTATATTCATTTTAGGAATTTGAAAAATTATGTATCCAATACTTGACACAAGGGTGTAATTTTATATAGTGACAAAACTTGACGTGTTTAATTTAAAACTTAAAGAATGTTTGAGAGTGATGTAATTTGAGTATATGTAAAAAAGTCTGTAAAATTGGGTTGTATAATATTTAGCGTTGGTGAGATAAAAAATTCTCTCCCAACGCTAAATTTTTTGCAAAAAAATAGGAACGCACATCAAATCTCATGTATAATTTAAATCGTCAAAAAAAATAATAAGGAAAAATGATATGTGTTCTAATGCTAGTATAACAGAAATCTTAGGAATTAACGATAACAATTTAGTAATTTTAGGGAACAAAAAAGAAAATATCAAGGGGATAGAGTATACCGTCCTAAGGGAAAAGCTTTCATATAGGCCAGCTTGCTGCCCTAATTGTGGTATAGTCAATGAAAATTATGACATAATAAAAAATGGAAGTCAGACTGTAAAAATACTTTTTAATAGGGTCAATACAAATCCCATGATATTGATGGTTAAAAAGCAGAGGTTCTTCTGTAAGCATTGTGAATCTACATTTATGGCCAAAACACCTATCGTAGATAAGGGGTGCTTCATATCGAGTGATGTTAAGAGGTCTATAGTTTTAAACCTATGTGAGACTAAGTCAATGGACCTAATTGCAAGAGAACTCTGTGTATCTCCTACTAGTGTTGCTAGAATACTCCGTTTAACTGAAGATAGGAGAAGAAAAAATTATCTTCCTAGGATTCTTTCAATAGATGAATTTAAGTCAGTAAACACAGTTGATACATCCATGAGTGTAAATTTAACTGATTTAGAAGCTGGTCATATTTTTGATGTCCTAACGGATAGAAGGCAAAGGCACCCCTTTGAGTATTTTAACTCCTATGCACTAAAGGCAAGAAAGATGGTCGAATATGTAACTACAGACGTGTATAGACCATATATTGATATTGCCAAGAAGGTCTTTCCAAATGCCAATATCGTAGTTGATAAATTCCACATAGTACATGTAATGTGCTATAACATATGTTACACAATTGAATAAAAAAAGAGAGGAACTCTG
>OBVS01000355.1_pt1 | contig 11060 bp, 16 predicted proteins | sample 1476211 | NCBI WGS metagenome assembly OBVS01 (sample SAMEA2580025, study PRJEB22360) | human gut metagenome | biome: human gut; feature: human-associated habitat; material: faeces | place: Denmark | collected 2008/2010 | reverse complement strand
TGGAGGCATGTGCAGAAAATAATAAAACATTTGTTGTATTTGATAGACCTAATCCTATATCAAGTGAAGTACAAGGAAATATACTTGATCCTGAATTTAGTTCATTTGTTGGAATGTATCCTATAGTTCAAAGATATGGATTAACTGTTGGTGAATATGCTCAATATATTAATGACAAATTTAATATTAATTGTGATTTAAAAGTAGTTAAAATGAGTGGATGGTCACAAGAAATGTATTATGATGAAACAGGATTAGATACATGGGTAATGCCTTCACCAAATATGCCAACTTTAGATACAGCAATAGTATATACAGCAACTTGTGTTTTTGAAGGAACAAATTTATCAGAAGGAAGAGGAACAACAAGACCATTCGAACTAATAGGTGCTCCATGGATAAATCCAATAAATTTAGCTAATGAACTTAACTCTCTAGGGTTACCAGGAGTAAAATTTAGAGCAGCTTCATTTACGCCACAGATATCAAAGTATTCAGCATCAGATACTGCAAATTATCCAACTGGGAAAAATCAAGTTTGTGGTGGAGTTCAAGTATATGTAACAGATAGGGATAGCTTTAATTCAGTTAAGACAGGCTATGCTATGTTATATACAGTTAGAGATATGTATCCAGATAAGTTCCAATATTTAAGCACTAATTTCATTGATAAGCTAACAGGAAATAGTTATGTAAGGGAGGGAAAATATACATTAGAAGAATTATTTGCAATAGTAGATAAAGAATCTAGTGAATTTAAGTCTGATATAGAAAAATATAGAATATACGTACCAGCATCAACTATTAATAATGTTCCTGTTATAACTGCAAATGATAAAACATTAAAATTAAATGAAAACTTTGATCCATTAAAAGATGTAACAGCTTATGATGAAGAGGATGGAGATTTAACATCATATATAAAAGTTGTAGAGAATACTGTAGATACTAGTAAGGCTGGAGAATATGTAGTGAACTACAGTGTTTCTGATAGTAATGGTGCTAGTACTTCTAAAAAAATAAATGTTACAGTTAAAGAAGATAATAGTACACCTAAACCAGATGATAACAATAATAAGCCAGAAGAACCATCAAAACCAGATGATAATAATAAGCCTGGAGAATCTCCTAAACCAAATGATAATAATAGTAAACCAAATAATAACTCAGGAAGTTTGCCTCAAACTGGTAGTACTGTAAATAGTTCATTATTATTAATAGTTATATCTTTATTTATGATATATATGGGAAAAGGATTTTTAGGAGATAAGTCTAAGAAAGCAGTAGATAAGAAATAGAGACATTAGCTTTATAAATGATTAAAAAATCTATAAAATAAAATATTAGATAATTTATAATAAATAAAAAGCCATAAACGGCAAATGAAATTTAATTCATTTAAGTTTATGGCTTTTTTATTTATTTCTCTATAACTAAATAGATAACAAGATAATATTAAACATAAGGAATATATTTACAATAATTATAAGTAATTGTATAGTTATAGAATAATTAACTAATTAATTATCAATTGAATTGGAGATAGATTTATGAAAATAGGAATTATAGGCCCTTCAGAAGATGAAATAGTGCCTTTTCTTGATGAACTTTCAACCGAAAAATTAGAAGAACATGCAATGCTAAAGTTTTATATTGGTAAATATGAGAATAGAGATATTGTTGCATTATATTGTGGTGTTTGTAAAGTTAATGCAGCAATTGCAGCTCAAATTTTAATAGACAAGTTTCAAGTGACTCATATTATTGTAATTGGCGTAGCAGGAGCAATAGATAAAAACTTAAATATTGGAGATACAGTTATTTCAACAGAAGTAGCATACCATGATGTTGCAGAAGGATTTTAACAGAGTATCATCCATGGATGAAGAGTATATATTTTAAAAGTGATAATAAGTTATTATCGTTATGCAGGACAATAGTGAATGAAAATACTTTTAGTCAAAATATACTATTTGGGAAAATGGTAACTGGTGAAACATTTATAGATAATAAAGGACGAAGTGAAATAATATCAAAATTTAATCCACTTTGTGTAGATATGGAAACAGCAAGTATTGCTCATGTTTGTTATGTAAATAAAATTCCTTTTATATCAATAAGGTCAATAACAGATACTGAAGATGAAAGAGGGGTAGAAGTTTTTGAATCTAATTGTTTAATGGCAGCAAAGAAGTCTATAGATTTTGTAAAAAAATTTTTATTAAGAATATAATATGTGTGAAAGAGCTATAGAATTGAAGAAATACAAGAGCAATCATTAAAGTCAATAACTACATAATTTAGTTCAGATAAACGAGTCATTAGATGTATTTAAATAAATTCTAAAGGAGGTCGCGAAACGCGACTCCCTTATTAACATTAACATGAGATGTATTTAAATTCAAATCAGCTCACATCATTTCTCAATCAGCAAAATAATTTTCATTGAAGAGTACCTTTATATAGTTTCAAATATTTCATTAAACTACCTATAGGTATTTACATAAATTTATCATATTTCTTTTAAGAGATTACTATATGGATTATTTAGAATTTATTTTGTAATAGAAATACTCGTAAATGATAATAAGATAATAAATAGAATAAATGCTATACATATTAAATTCTAAATTATGGTATAATTAGCAAAAGAGGTATTATATTAATAAAATTGTTAAATATAGACAAATTGTTAGTGGCTTAAAAAGTATTCATAAATTAATAAGGGGTAGTGAGTATGGAACCTTTATATATTTTAGTTCTTTTACTTCAATTTGTAATACCAATAGCTTTAATAATATTTATAGTTAGAGTATTGATAATTCAAAAAAGACTTAAAAATGAAGTAGAAAAACTAAATATGCAATTAAAAGAAATAATTGATAAAAAAAGTGAGGAGCAAAAATAGAATATTAGACTGGTAGGAGGACAGAATGGATATAAAAATAAGAATGGCTAGTGAAAATGACGCAGAAGAAATATTAAGAATATATTCACCATATGTAAAGAATACAATAATAACTTTTGAATATGAAGTACCAACAGTCGATGAATTTAAAAAGCGTATTAGAAAAATATCTAAAGATTATCCTTATTTAGTTTGTACTTTAGATGAAAAAATAATTGGATATGCTTATTCTTATAGACATAAAGAAAGAGCTGCTTATCAATGGAATGTTGAATTATCTGTTTATATTGATAATGCATATCTACGTTATGGACTTGGAAAAGCTTTTTATACAGCTTTAATTGAAATATCTAAACTTCAAAATATAAAAAATATTTATGGTGTAGTTACTTCTAATAATATGAATAGTGAAAAGTTACATGAGTATTTTGGATTTAAGAAGCTAGGAATTTATCATAATACAGGATATAAATTTGTCAAGTGGCATGATGTTACTTGGTTTGAAAAGAGCATTAATGAAGAGTATTGTGAACCAAAGCCTTTAAAATCAATTAAAGATGTTGACAATGGTTTAGTTAATGAGATTATAGATAAGTGCTACAATTTTATAAAGTTATAAAGACATCTTAAATATACTAAAAGAAAGTTTATTTACTAGTAGTTTAATATTATTTATTAATAATAAATAAGAGTATTTTCAAATTTTAATGTTAGTGTTGGAAAGTCAGGAAAATACATGTATAAGTGGTTAGATCAAGAGGAGTGGAATACATTTTTTAAAACATATCTTTCTGGAAAAGTAAAAGAAATTTGGGAATCAGTATTTACTATGTGTAATTTGTTTGATGATATTGCTAATGAGATAGCACCTAAAAAAATAAATGTTACATATAATCAGTTAGAAGAAAATAATAGTTTGGAAGTTTTTAAAAGATGTAAACTTATTACCAAGAGATGCAAATGAAATATATTAGCAAATTATAATATGTGGGGGTATGAGAGGGTTTATGGAGGATAAAGGATTTAAGTAGGTATATTTTAAATTACAAATTAGGGCTTACTACATATAAGAAAGCAGTAAGCCTATAATTATAATAATTAAATTAAGTGCTTTTAATATTTTTTAACGAGCTTACAAGAACATCCACACATTCTTGAATGTAATTGTCATCGGATTTATCAGTGCCTATTTCTACTTGTAATGAGTTGTTAGATAATTCTTGATTAAGCTTTAAATATTCAGAAGTAACATCATAATAATATATTGATGCTTTAACTTTATCAGATTTTAAAATTTCATTTATTAATTGTTCTGCAAATTTATTATTTTCTTCAAAATGTTGATTATCTTTTGCAAGGACAAAAGTAATCATTTCAGGATTAGATTCAAAAGAACCACTATTACTTCTATGAATATCTAAAAGGATTGCATTTTCATATCCAGAAGCATTTTGTGTTATAGATTCATTTGAAATTTTATAAGAATTTAAATATTCTATATTTGATCGGGAGCTAATAAAACTACTGTTTAAGCCTTCAGTATTAAGTTTATGATTTATTAAAGCACCTAAATCAGTTACTTTAACGCCAAATTCATATTCTTCATCTGGATGACTATTATATATAACTATATCAGATGAAAGAGGAATAGTAGAATTTGAATTATCTATAGTTATATCTTTAATAGTATCTAACAGAGATATGTTTGATGAATCATTAATTGTATCAGTTGATTTAGTTGTTTCTGAGTTGTCTATTTTATTTGAATCTGATAACGTATTTTGTTTTCTTAAATATAAATATCCTAATGTTACACATATAGTTAAAAATATAAGTGATACAATAATATTTTTATGGATTTTCTTCAATAAAATACACCTCCTTTCTTTAGAAGTATATTAAATAAATATTTAAATATGAAAGTAGATCGAAAGTAATTAATAGTCTTACTAATTTTTATGATGTATTAATAAATAAGTTAAATAATCTCATGAAATATAAAATATAAGTTAGCAAATTTTAAACAAGTATAAAAAATGAAAAATAAATACTATTTATATATTATAAAAATAAAAAATTATTTGATGGAGGGATTTTATATGTTTGGAAAAGATAAAAAAGAAAAGAGATTCGTTATTAAAGAAGAGCAATCATTAGGATTTGGAGCAATATATATTGTTGTCGATAATCATACAGGGGTTAATTATTTAATGACTGTTGGAACAGGGCAAAATGGAGTTACACCACTATTGGATTCTGATGGTAAGGTGATAGTTGATAGATAAATTCCAATTTATTAAAGAAAAATTGATAAAGAAGATGAGGTTAAAAAATGGATAATAAGTTATTAGAATGGGATATCGAATTACAAAGTATTGCACAAGGCGGGTTTATACTATTGTAAAGATAAGTTTGATATAGAGCGCTTTGAAAGAATTAGAGAAATTTCAGCAGAAATGATAAGTTTACAATCAGATAGACCTTTAGAAAAAGTAAAGGACTTGTTTTGTAATGAAATTGGATATCAAACACCAAAGTTAGATACAAGAGCAGCAATATTTAAAAATAATAAAATTTTATTGGTACAAGAAAGCAATGGTACTTGGTCATTGCCAGGTGATTGGGTAGATGTAGACTTATCAATAAAAGAAAACACAATAAAAGAAGTAAAAGAAGAGGCAGGGTTAAATGTTACAGCAGATATGATAATTGCTGTTCAAGATAGAGAAAAGCATAATTTGCCTGTATATGCTTATAAAGTGTGTAAAGTTTTTGTTCTATGTTCTTTAATAGATGGAGAATTTCAAAAAAATATAGAAACAATAAAAAGTGATTATTTTTCATTAGATAATTTACCACTATTAGCAACAGAAAAAAATAATGAAGAGCAAATTAAAATGTGCTTTGAAGCATATAGAAGCTCAAATTGGAAAACATTATTTGACTAGATTTTATTTATGAAAATTAAATTTAGTTATGGAGGAATAAATATGTTTAAAGAAATAAGAAGAAAAGATAGAAAAGTTGAACCTTCAGAAGCAATAGACATATTAAAAAAATGCGACTATGGAATTTTATCTACAGTAAATGAAAATAGATATCCATATGGAATTCCTTTAAGTTATGTTTATTCAAATGATTCAATATATTTTCATAATGCAGTTGGAGGATATAAGTTAGAAAATATAAAGAACAATGATAAAGTATCATTTTGTGTAGTTGGACAAACTGATGTATTACCCGATAAGTTTAGCACCAAATATGAAAGTGTAATAATATTTGGAAGAGCAAAAGAAGTATTTGAAGATGAAAAGAAGAAAACTCATTAATAAAATGTGATTATAGACCAATGGATGAGGAGAATGAATTTGAGTTAACTCCACTTGAAATTAAAGAGGAAACACATTGGTATACTACTTGGGCTATAAAATTTAAGAATGGGGATCTAGGATATTTGATTTCTAGAGAAAGTACTATTGGAACATTAGAATATATTTATAATAATAATATTTATCCTATTTTTAATGAGCAGTAATAAATTGATATAAATTTAATATTTAAGGGGTAAGTGATATGGGAAAGAATTTAAGAAGAGGTTTTTATATAATAGTAATATGTTGCTTAATATCATATTTGTTTATAAGCAATTTATCACAACCAAAGATAAAAGGAAGATGGTATTTATATACTGATAGTGATATAAATTCAGAACTAAATATAGCAGAAAAACTAAATTCAAAGGACTATATGGATATTTCAGAAACATCAATTAAGGAATATAGAAGTAATGGAAAAGATGGAGTTTCTACTTATAAAATAAAAGGAGATAAAATATATTCTGGTGATGCAATTTTGACATTTAAAATATCTAATATTAGAGATGAAAGAGTCATGCATTTAACTTTGATAGGATATAATTTTGGACATGGCGAAGATGAATATATTGAAGATGGAGAGACATATACTTATGTATTTGATAAAAATATAGATATTTCTGATTTATAATAACGATAAATATTTAATGATTTAATTTAAAATATACGCAAATTATGAATATTTTTAAGGAAATCTAGAGATTTCCTTAAAAATGTACAAATATCCTAGTATTACCAGCTGCTTATTTAAATTTCTTTGTAAATTATCTATCAAACCATTCATTAGTTTGTGGATGAGTATAATGAGGTGTAAATTCCATAATATGATATTCTTGAGAACCAGCAATCTTAAGCGGATCAGAATTTAAGTAAGCTTCTACTTCTTCAAGTGAATTAGCTTTCATAATTAAAATTCCACCACTCATATCTTCTTTAAGTCCTGTTATTAGAGTAACACCTTTTTCTATTGCTTTTTGAGAATGAACTATATGTTCGTTCATAACACTTTCATCTATTTCAACAGTAGTGTTTAATTTACCTTCAATGATAAAATATTTCATTTTTATTATCCTCCTTTATATAAAATATATTATGTATATTATATCATATTAATAATTAATAAAGAATTGTTATTTATTAAAAAGTAAATTTTTATATTAAAACAATTATATAAAAAGACCATTCATAAATAATTCTTTAAAATTTAAAAAGAGGTGGACATATTGAATTTAAAAAGTAGAAAGTTTTTAGTAAAATTATTTATTTGTACATTTGTAGTATGTATAATATCTAGCTATGCTTATGCAAAAATGACAAGTGATGTTCCTATGAGAAAGCCATCTGTAGCCATAAAATACAATGGAAAAATAGTTCCTACAAGTATTGGAGAACATACCTGGTCTGGAAGTTTACCAAAGGGACAAAAAGCAGGGAGTAGTTATTTAGTAGGACCATCATATGATGCTGGAATGGAAGTTTCAGGATTTTCTGCAAAACCTAATAGCGAAGTTGAAGTAACTTTTAATTCAGCTCCTCCAGAAATAATTCTAAGATTATGGTCAGTAGGTGATTCAGTTAATGACACAACTATAAAATTTGATTCTTCAAAAAAAGTAAATAATATAACATTACCAGATAAAAAAGGAGAATATATTTATGAAATGAATGGATATTGGAGCGAAAGGAATTATACTTCAACTATATTTAGGATAATAATAGAATAGGTTTATTATATTAATATAAAAGTATTATTTATATAGAAACTTTTTTGAAAAATAATCTATAATCAACACTATTTTTCGAAATAGAATTTATTAGTAGCAATAGTATTATAGACAATAAGATTATTATTTTTATTAGAAATTTGCCAAGAATAAAAGGTGAGTTAAGCAAAAGTAATTATCAATGATATAAAGAATAATCAAAACTACATAAAATAATTGCAGTAGTGAGTGATTATTTGATTATCATCCCTTTAATTTGGAAATCTTAAACATTTTAAAACAAAAATAGTTATACCGTATTATTAGAAAATGAATATACGGTATTTTTTATTTTACAATTTAATTATATTACGAGTAGATTATATAAGTGATGTATTTAGTATAAAAGTAATTCTTTGAAAATTTTCAAGGTTGAGTAACTACTGATATTACTTGAAATTACCATAAATAAAAAGACTAAAATAGTAAATTATAAAAGGGAATGAGTTTTATAACAGATTAATGAATAAGTCTATAAGGAGAGCATGAAGATGAGACATAAAGTAGAAGTTTTTTTAGCTATCTTAGTAAGTGCAGTTATTTTTAATTTTATATTTAAAATAGATATGAGAAGTATCTCTGTAGATTCATTAATAGAAGAAAGTGAAGTTAATGAGAATGATGTTAGCAATAAAAAGAAGGTTATATATTTAACCTTTGATGATGGACCGAGCTATAAAGTTACAGGTAAAATTTTAGATATATTAGAAGAAAAGGAAGTAAAAGCAACATTTTTTGTGATTGGTAATCAAATTGAAGATAAGGAAGATGTATTAAAAAGAATGAATGAAGAGGGACATAGTATAGGATTGCATACATTTACTCATAAATATAAATGTATTTATTGTCACGAAGATTGCTTTATAAGAGAAATGATTGAATGTCGTGACGAGATAAATAGAGTAGTAGGAATTTCACCTAATATAATTAGATTTCCAGGAGGAAGTTATAAACATTTAAATAAAGAATTTTTAAATAGATTGCATGAAAATAATCTTAAGGTTTATGATTGGAATTTAGATAACTCTGATGGATTAAATCCAAAACAATCTAAAGATGTTCTATATAAGAATGCTATAAAAGGAAGTAAAGATTTGAAAACTATAAATTTACTTATGCATTGCACAGATATGAATAAAAATACTAGTGAAGCACTAACTAAAATAATAGATTATTATAAAAATCAAGGATATGAATTTAAGACTATTGAAGAAGATACACCAGAAATGTATTTTAGAATATCATGATATATAAACATATTAGTAAATCGACATAATACCGTATCATTCAAAAAAAAGAATATACGGTTTTTTTTAATTTTATAATTCAAAAAAATTTCATTGTTTAATTATTTTTCCTAGCAATTTATAACTATTAAGGGTTAAACAATAGAATTTGTTTTTTGAAAGGTTACTAATATACAATTAACAAAATATGGTATGATTAATTCGTAAAATGTATCAATTAAACTTTAGGGTATGCAGAATGGATTGCAGAAGAACTTAAATGTGATATTTTAGATTATAAAAATTTATCAAGGTTGTCTATTGCAGAATATGAATATGCAAGGTGGATTTAATTATGAAAAAATGGGTATCTTAGATCGTATGATTATGAAAACACTTTCTAAAATTTTGAGTAGAAAAAAGGATAAAAGTTCAGATGAAGCTGGATTTGAGCAAGCTATTGGAAGTTCTTATGATATTTCGTCTAGAGAGTATATTGCACCACTGATTCAGTTTGTAAAAGTACAAGCAAAGGTAGTTGAATAAAATTAACAAAGTATGAAGCTAAGATGTATTTATGATGCTAATTATGAAATATTAAGAATGAATATTTTAAAGAAATCAATCTTTTATATAAGAAGGAAGAAGTATAGCTAACTCAGTGGTAATATTAAAAGTTTTAAAATAAGAGAGGGAAAGAGAATATGATTATTGAAAATATTTTAAATGATATAACCGTTGAACTTAAAAATATTCATGGTGTTATAGGAGTAGTTATAGGAGGTTCAAGAGCGAGGGGGACTAATCACCAAGATTCTGATATTGATATTGGCATATATTATGATGAATCAGAAGGCTTCAATGTTACTGATGTTGATAAGATTCTACTAAGCTAGATGATGAAAATAGAAAAAATTTAGTTAGTTCATTAGGAGAATGGGGACCATGGGTGAATGCCGGAGGATGGTTAACAGTTCAAGGATACCATGTAGATTTTATATTACGTGATATAAAGCGTGTATCTAAGGTGATTGATGATTGTTTAAATGGAAAAATTTCATCAAATTATCAGACAGGACATCCGCATGCCTATTTAAATGCTATGTATATGGGAGAAATAGCAATTTGCAAAGTATTAGATGATCCTAAAAATAAAATATCAGAATTAAAAGCAAAAACTATACCATATCCAGAAAATTTAAAGAATGCAATAATTGGTTGGTATATGTTTGAGGCATCTTTTTCTTTAATGTTTGCTAAATCAAGTATAGATAAAGATGATATTTCTTATGTTTGTGGACATTGTTTTAGAAGCATTTCATCCTTAAATCAAGTTTTATTTGCATTAAACAATGAGTATTGTATTAATGAGAAAAAAGCTGTAAAAATGATAGATACTTTTAAAATTAAACCACAAAATTATAAGAAAAGAATAGATGATGTTATTACTTCAATTTCTTCTAATGAAAGTGATACAAGAAGAGGAGTAGGAATACTTGAGGAACTTGTTAATGAAACTAAAGATTTATGTTAGATTAAGAGGATAAAAGAATAGTATTACTGTATTTACAAAAGTAGAAAACTGTAAAAATGCTAAATTATAAATATAAAATAACAACAACAAATGATGGAGTTTCTATATGAAGAATGTAGATATATATGGGCTAATTATAATTACATTATTTATAAGGAGGACTATTAACTTTTAAGAATCCTAGAATAGGGTTCTTTTTATTGTATTTAGAATACCACAGGTTCGACCTGTGGTTCCGGAAAGCTTCTAGCGGTG
>OBVS01000338.1_pt1 | contig 11452 bp, 7 predicted proteins | sample 1476211 | NCBI WGS metagenome assembly OBVS01 (sample SAMEA2580025, study PRJEB22360) | human gut metagenome | biome: human gut; feature: human-associated habitat; material: faeces | place: Denmark | collected 2008/2010 | reverse complement strand
GATTACAGTAGAAACCTATCACGCCTATATCTATCCTATTGTAGATAATGGAGGCAAATGTATTGGTGCTTGTGCTTTTACTAATCCTGTATCTGAAGTGTATTCCAATCGTTATGATGAATTTATGTCCATGGTATCACAGACTACGTTTCAAGGAATGTTAGTACCGCAATTACAACAACCTGAGTTATATGATGGGATTTCCGTATTAGATGGGATTATTTTCTTTGAACAGGATGGAACTATTTTATATGCGAACCGTGCTGCGAAAAAATTAGGGGATATATTTGGTATCGACAGACGCATACAGGGTACATCAATCTATAGCAGCACATTGAAAGTAGGTCGTATTAAAAAGGCTTTAGAAGATAGACTAGGTACGATTGACGAAGAATTATATGGTGATATTGCCTTGCGACAAGTGATGATTCCCGTTGTTCTTGGAGTTAGATGGAAACGTGGTATTTTGGTGTTACAAGATAAGACGGAGCTTCGAAAACGGGATCAACAGTTACTAGTAAAAAATTCTGTCATTAAAGAAGTGCATCATCGAGTGAAAAATAATTTGCAATCTGTAGCGGGTTTATTGCGCATGCAAAGTAGAAGAAGTACTTCCGAAGATGTAAAACAAGCCTTACAAAACAGTATTCATCGGATTGAAAGTATGGCTCTTGTCCATGAAATCGTGTCTAATTTTGATGAAGACTATGTGGCGTTGCGCAGTATTATAGAAGAACTGTGGCGCTTGTTGCGACAAGGGTTAGGGTCTTCTGAGCAACGCATAGACATGGAATATATTGGAGAAGACATTATTATGTCATCTCACAAGGCCAGCTATGTGTCCTTGGTAATGAATGAACTCTTTTCCAATCTTTTTAAACATGCTTTCAAAGACAGAATAGAAGGTCAAGTACAGGTAGAGGTACGAGACGTAAGGGACGTTGGACATCATGACATGCTACACATTAGTATCCGTGACTCAGGCTGTGGTTTGCCAGACGATTTTGAAAGTACTAGAAAGGGCCATTTAGGATTACAGATTATAGAGAATTTAGTGCGAAATGAATTGGATGGAAGAATTTCTTGGACATCTAAAGGAACAGGGACTATGGTAGATATTTGGATTTATAAAGGAGAAGAGTATGCGCGTCTTAGTAGTCGATGATGAGTCGCTCATTCGCATGGACTTGCGAGATATATTAGAAAGCCAAGGTCATACCGTTGTAGGGGAAGGTTGTAATGGTGTAGAGGCTATTCAACTATGTCAAACAGTACAACCAGATATAGTATTGATGGATGTGAAGATGCCTGAATTAGATGGCATAGAAGCGGCTCGACAAATTCGCCATCAACGATTGGCTCCAGTGGTACTATTAACAGCGTACAGCCAAGATGATTTAATCCAAAAGGCATCTCAATCTGGAGTGTATGGTTATTTAATAAAACCTCTACGAGAATCGGACTTAGGTCCAGCTCTACAGATGGCTATGGGTCGTTTTCAAGAAGAAGAAAACTTGCTAGAACAGGTCAAAGGATTGGAAAGTTCCCTAGAAGAACGAAAATATGTGGCGAAAGCGACGGGCATATTGATGAGTTTACATGGATTTTCTGAGGAAAAAGCATACGAGAAAATACGAGCTTTCAGTATGGATAAACGCATTAGCCTCGTGGAAACTTGCAAAAAGATTATCGCAGCTCATGAAGCAAAATCATAAAAAAATTATGGCTGCTATGAAGCAAAGTTTTAACTATGAAAAAGTATTTAGTCAAAAAGTCAAAAAAGACTTGCAAAAATTTAAAAATGATTTATAATAATACTTGTGATTAGCACTCACCACTCTTGAGTGCTAACATCGATATTATAGTGTATAAGAGAAGAGGTATAACAATGAAACCATTAGGCGATCGTGTCATTATTCGTGTATTAGAAGTAGAAACAAAAACGGAAAGTGGTATCTTTTTAGCATCTTCCACAAAAGAACGTCCATCTGAAGGTACGGTTATTGCTGTGGGTCCTGGTAAATTATGTGACAATGGCGAACGTGTAGCACCAGAAGTTAAAGTGGGCGATACAGTTATGTTCTCCAAATATGCTGGTACTGAGTTCAAAATTGATGGAATTGACCATTTGATCATCAGCGAAAAAGATATTTTAGCAGTATTATAATCTGACCAAAGAAGGGGACGACCCCATATAGGAGGCTATACAATGGCAAAAGAAATTTTATTTAACGAAGAAGCACGCCGTGCATTAGGCCGTGGCGTTGACCAATTAGCAAATGCAGTAAAAGTAACATTAGGACCTAAAGGTCGCAATGTAGTATTAGAGAAAAAATTTGGTGCCCCAACAATCACTAACGATGGTGTTACCATCGCTCGCGATATTGAACTTCCAGATCCATTTGAAAACATGGGTGCTCAATTAGTAAAAGAAGTTGCTACTAAAACTAACGATGTAGCTGGTGATGGTACAACTACTGCTACAGTCTTGGCGCAAGCTATGATTCAAGAAGGTATGCGCAATGTAGCAGCTGGTGCTAACCCAATGATCCTTAAAAAAGGTATCGAATTAGCCGTTAAAAAATTAGTGGCTGAAATTCAATCCAAAGCGATCGATGTAAACGGTAAACAAGACATCGCTCAAGTAGCGTCCGTATCCGCAGCTGATGAAGAAATCGGCGCATTGATTGCAGAAGCAATGGACCGTGTAGGTAATGACGGTGTTATCACTGTAGAAGAATCTAAAACATTACAAACTGAATTGAACGTAGTAGAAGGCATGCAATTCGACCGCGGTTACCTATCTCCTTACATGGTAACTGACCCGGATAAAATGGAAGCAGTTGTGAACGAACCATTGATCTTGATCACTGACCGCAAAATCTCCGTTATCGCTGATTTATTACCAGCTCTTGAAAAAGTTGTAAAACTTGGTAAAGAACTTGTGATCATTGCTGAAGACGTAGACGGCGAAGCATTGGCTACATTAGTAGTGAACCGCCTTCGTGGTACATTAAAAGCAGTAGCTGTGAAAGCTCCTGGATTCGGCGATCGTCGTAAAGCTATGTTAGAAGATATTGCTATCTTAACTGGTGGTATCGTCATCAGCGAAGAAGTGGGCTTGAAACTAGAGAATGTAGATTTAGAACACTTGGGTACAGCTCGTCAAGTTCGCATTACAAAAGACGAAACTATCATCGTTGATGGTAATGGTAATAAAGACGTGATTGCTCGTCGTGTAGCACAAGTTCGCGCACAAGCAGAAGAAGCGACTTCTGAATTCGATAAAGAAAAATTACAAGAACGTTTGGCTAAATTGTCTGGTGGTGTCGCTGTGATCGAAGTAGGTGCAGCAACAGAAGTGGAATTAAAAGATAAAAAACTTCGCATCGAAGACGCATTGAACGCTACTCGTGCAGCTGTAGAAGAAGGTATCGTTGCAGGTGGTGGTACTACATTAATCGACATCATCCCAGCATTAGACGGTATCGAAGCAACTGGCGATGTATTGACAGGTGTAAACCTTGTTCGCCGTGCTGTGGAAGAACCACTACGCCAAATCGCTTACAATGCAGGTTTAGAAGGTTCCGTTGTAGTAGAACGCGTAAAATCTACTGAAAGCGGCATCGGTTTCAATGCATTAACAGAAGAATATGTAGACATGGTAAAAGCTGGTATCGTGGACCCTGCTAAAGTAACACGCTCTGCTTTACAAAATGCAGCATCCATCGCAGCATTAGTATTAACTACTGAATCCATTGTAGCTGACAAAGTAGATGAAAATGCTCCAATGATGCCTCCAATGCCTCCAATGGGTGGTATGGGCGGTATGATGTAATTTCAGATTGCATCAGTGGATCGCAGTATTGACTAAGTAAATACTATGGGGACTGTGAAAGAATAGAGGACTATTCTTTCATAGTCCCTTTTTGTTATATGGGATATATAGAAATGCCCTTGAATGCCTTGGGTATCCTTCTGGGGTATAGTTTCATATATATATGGATGATATATAATTAATAACTTGATAATGTTATAGTTAATAACATGAAGAATAATAAAAATTAATGGAAAATCATTATTGACAATACATAGAAAAAGTTTTATAATTACATCATAAAGTAACGGATAATTATTATCCGTTGTAAAAGATATAGGTTTTAATTTTATTATAATATGTATAAGTTTACAAAGGAGAAAGTTATGAAAGAAGAAAAATTGACAACAGCCTTTGGTGCTCCAGTGCCGGATAATAACAACAGTGCTACAGCTGGAAAACGTGGTCCTGTATTGATGCAAGATGTGTGGTTGATGGAAAAATTAGGCCACTTTGCTCGTGAAGTGATTCCCGAACGCCGTATGCATGCGAAAGGATCCGGTGCATTCGGTACTTTCACAGTGACAAACGACATCACTAAATATACAAAAGCAAAAGTATTCTCTGAAGTAGGTAAACAAACTGATTTGTTTGTACGTTTCTCCACAGTAGCTGGTGAACGTGGTGCCGCTGATGCGGAACGTGATATCCGTGGTTTCGCTGTGAAAATGTACACAGAAGAAGGTAACTGGGATTTAGTAGGTAACAACACACCAGTATTCTTCATCCGCGATCCATTGCAATTCCCAGACTTAAACCGTGCGGTAAAACGTAATCCTGAAACTAACTTGCGTGATGCTACTGCAAACTGGGACTTCTGGACTAGCTTGCCAGAAGCAATGCACCAAATCACAATCGTAATGAGTGATCGTGGTATTCCTGATGGCTACCGTCATATGCATGGTTTCGGTTCTCATACATATAGCTTAATCAATGAGAACGACGAACGTGTATGGGTGAAATTCCACTGGGTATGCCAACAACCAATTAAAAACTTAACAGAAGATGAAGCAGCTGCTATCATTGCGAATGATCGTGAAAGTGCACAACGTGACTTATTTGATGCGATCGCTAAAGGTGATTTCCCTCGTTGGAAATTATACATTCAAGTGATGACAGAAGAACAAGCAGAAGCTCTTCCATACAATCCATTTGACCTTACAAAAGTATGGTATAAAAAAGACTTCCCATTAATCGAAGTAGGGGTGATGGAATTGAACCGTAACCCAGAAAACTACTTCCAAGATGTAGAACAAGCAGCATTTGCTCCATCCACAATTATCCCTGGTATTGGATTCAGCCCTGACCGTATGTTACAAGGTCGTTTGTTCTCCTATGCAGATGCGCAACGCTACCGCTTAGGCACAAACTATCCATCCATTCCTGTGAATGCGCCTAAATGCCCATTCAATTCTTACCATCGTGATGGACAAGGCCGTGTAGATGGCAACCATGGCGCTACTATTGGATATGCTCCAAATAGCTTTGGCCAATGGGCTAACCAACCACAATACAAAGATCCAGGATATGATGTATCTGGTAAAGCATACCAATACGACTTCCGTGAAGATGATTCCGATTACTATACACAACCTGGTAAATTGTTCCGTCTCATGACTCCAGAACAACAACAAGTATTGTTTAGTAATACAGCTCGCAATATGGCAGGAGTTCCATTGTTCATCCAAGAACGTCATGCTAAACATTGCTATGCATGTGACCCTGCATATGGTGAAGGCGTAGCGAAAGCATTGGGTATTACAGTAGATTTCTCTACACCTGCTGACATCGGGTAACACTTGCAGCGCTATTCAGTCGATGGTGTTCCTTTGAAAATAGCATAATAGTAGGAGTGCGACACATTTCCTCACAAACGGTATTTCATAATGTTTGTTCGGAAACATGTCGCACTCCTTTTGTGTTGTCATTATTTTAGCAAAGGAAAAGCCATAGATTTCTACGCACAACTGCGTTCAAGGTGGTAGGGGAACATGGGGCAATCGTATTAAGCAATTCTTGCTAGGATATAAGGTTAGGGGTATGTATAGAATTGCATTTAGGAGAGTGGTAAGGTGTTATGGTATACTTATGTATATTAGTTAATTAATTGCAAGAAAATTTGTCGAGGGAAGGATACACATATGGTTCATTTTTTATTGCGTGGTAAACCTACGTATGTTAACTTTGGAATATTGGTGTTGCGATTAGCTCTTGGTATCTCTATGTCCTATCATGGATATGTGAAGTTATTAAGTGGCGCAGCTGGTTTATATAAAGTAGGTGCTATGTTAGCACCATTGGGGGTGTCTGGATACTTTGAAGTGTTTGGAGCTTTGTCAGCATTCAGTGAATTATTAGGTGGTATTTTGTTAGCCCTTGGTTTATTTACACGTTTAGGATCCTTATTGTTAGCTGGAGTTTTGTTTACAGCTACGATTCTTCATATAGATGCAGGTTTCTTTGCATGGGATTATCCATCACAAATGGGATTTGCTGCACTGGCTATATTCTTTATGGGTGGTGGACGATATAGTGTCGACTGTTCCCTATTTGGAAAGTAATATGTTGTGCTATGTAGACTGTGATGTTTTAAATCTATATGGTAAAGGAAAGCGCATGGCATACTTCTTCTCAAACGGTACTTCATAATGTTTGTTCAGGAGCACGCCATGGGCTTTTTGTATTTGTGCAAACTAGGTAGTGAGGAACGCCACAAGTCTACTACGCTCAATTGCGTTTCTTAAGGAGGAGCACGCCATCGGCTTTTGTGCTTGTGTAAACTAAGTAGTAAGAAACGTTACAAGGCTACTATTTGCAACGGCATTCTATAGGTGAGATTATGTTTTTATAAGTCATATATATCATTTAATATATACATTCTATAGAATCTTTACAATTCTATAGAATGTATGTTACAATACGTTACGGTATTCCTGGATTACCTTTGGCTTGATGGCATAGTGTTATGTATATCTTTCATAGGTAATTATATATCTTATTAAGGCTTAGGCGAAATGTGTAACCCCTTATTGAGATAATACAGAAAGAGTGCCTATTGTTTAATATATTGCTATGTTACAGAAAGAGGCTGTCACATAGTACATTACAAATAGATTGAGGAGTTAAGATGAACGCAAAGACAACACCATTTACAAAGGAACAATTAGAAATGATTATCGCGCAATATCCAACGCCGTTCCATATTTATGATGCGAAAGGTATTATGGATAATATGCGCTCATTTTTAGATGCTTTCAGTTGGGCACCAGGGTTCAAACAATATTTTGCTGTGAAAGCAACGCCAAATCCATATATTATGAAAATGATGAAAGAAATCGGTATTGGTGCAGACTGTTCCTCTATGGCAGAACTAATTTTGAGCGAAAAGGTGGGGATCACAGGAGATGACATCATGTTCTCCTCCAATGATACGCCGTACGAAGAATACAAAAAAGCGATGGATTTAGGTGCGATTATTAACCTAGATGATATTACGCACATTGCCTATTTGGAACAACATGGTGAGTTGCCAGATCGTTTTTGTTTCCGTTATAATCCAGGTTCTTTAAAAGAAGGTGGTAACACAATTATCGGCCTTCCGGAAGAAGCGAAATATGGCATGACGGAAGCACAAATCATGGAAGCTATCAACTACTTAAAAGGAAAAGGTATTACTAACTTCGGTTTACATACGATGGTGGTATCCAATGAACTAGATGTTGATGGCTTAGTAGGTACGGCTGAATTGATGTTTAATCTAGCATTGCGTGTGAAAGAACAAACTGGTGTAGAAGTATCTTTTATTGACCTTGGTGGTGGTATTGGTGTTGCTTATAAACCAGAGCAGACTCCGGTAGATTATAAGGTGTTAAGTGCAGGTGTGAAAGCAGCCTATGACCGTTTGATTACAGGAACTGGTCATAGCCCTATTCAATTGGCATACGAGTGTGGTCGTATGGTGACAGGTCCTTATGGGTATTTGGTGGCTACCGCGATCCACAAAAAAGATATTTATAAACATTACATTGGCTTAGATGCATGTATGTCTAACTTGATGCGTCCAGCTTTATATGGCTCGTATCATCATATTACTGTGATGGGAAAAGAAAATGAGCCAGCTAACATGACCTATGATGTGACTGGATCTTTATGTGAAAATAATGATAAATTTGCCATCGATCGTCAATTACCAAAAATTGACATGGGCGACCGCATTGTGATTCATGATGCTGGTGCTCATGGTCATGCTATGGGCTTCAATTACAATGGTAAATTGCGCTCCGCAGAGCTATTACTACATGAAGATGGCAGTGTCACACAAATTCGCCGAGCAGAAACACTAGATGATTATTTTGCTACATTAGATTTTTCTAATTTATAAGTAGAAATGTAAAGGGCTGTTCTTTACGATAGTTATTTAGGCTAATATAGACATATGCTTTAGTTACTTCTGAGACATTGTTATACATCTCAGGGAAATAGAGTATATGTCTATTTATATATAATTAGCATCTAATCGTGAGGGGCAATCTATTAGAGTTGGTATATAATTGTGTAGGATAAATTGCAAGTCTATATTTATAGAAATTGAGTGTAGTTATATGAAGAGAGTAAAATGCTTTATATCCCTAAAAAAATATGGGAATAGCATTTACAATATTGAGAAAATTCGGTATAATAAACATTGTTGAGTCTCTTGGTGGAGAATTTAAATTTCAATATGCTATAAATGAATAGATGGTATGTTAATATATCATCAAAATCATAGTAAAATAGTAGAAATTAGCTTGCGGTTCGAGTCTATACACAGTATAATATAAATAGTATATTTACTAAATTAGATTTAAGCCAAAGTGGCGTTCTCGTGCTATGAATATAACAGCGGATTACACTTTGGTGGAATCCGTTTTTTTACGGTATTCAACATATGCTAAGACCTAACGAGTCTTCTTTTGTATATAGTAACTTATTTGATAAGGAGTGACATACGTGGCAGAATTACTTCGCGTAGACAATGTGCGTGCCTCTATTGAAGAGAAAGAAATCTTAAAGGGCATCAATTTAACAATTAATAAAGGTGAAATCCATGTAGTAATGGGCACAAACGGTGCTGGTAAATCTACATTGGCCAATGTAATCATGGGCAACCCTGCTTATGAAGTAACAGAAGGCTCCATTGTATTTGATGGTGAGAATATCACTGAAGAAGCTGTAAACGATCGTGCGAAAAAAGGTATTTTCATGTCTTTCCAACATCCAATTTCCGTACCAGGTATTACAGTAGAAAACTTTATCCGTACGGCTAAAAACACAATTACTGGTGAAAACGTACGTGCTTTAGCTTTCAAAAAAGAATTGAAAGCAAAAATGGAAGAATTATCTTTCGATACTTCTTACGCTAACCGTTATGTGAACGAAGGTTTCTCCGGTGGTGAAAGAAAGAAAAATGAAATTCTTCAAATGTCCATTTTGAATCCTAAATTGGCTATCCTTGATGAAACTGATTCCGGTCTTGACGTAGATGCTGTTCGTATCGTATCTGAAGGTGTAAACCGTTTCCATAATGAAGAGAATGCGGTGCTAATCATCACTCACCATAATCAAATTCTTCAAAAATTAAATCCAAACTATGTACACATCTTAATCGATGGCCGTATTGTAAAAACTGGTGGCCCTGAACTCGTTCGTGAAATCGAAGAAAAAGGCTACGACGCATATAAAAATTTAGTATAGGAGGATTTCATGGAAGCGAGAAAGAAAACTCAAATTGAGGAGATGGATCGCGGCGTCTATGACATTCGTAATGAATTTGATTTCTCCTATAAATCAGAAGCTGGTTTAACAGAAGATATCATTCGTGAAATATGGGCTAACAAAAATGAGCCACAATGGATGTTAGATTTCCGTTTAAAATCTCTTGAAATTTACAATCAATTAGAGGTTCCTAATTGGGTGCCAGATATTAGCGCCTTAAATATGGCAGATATTGTGACCTATGTAAAACCTAAAATTGATATGAAAGAAGACTGGAACGAAGTTCCAGAAGATATTAAAGAGACATTTGACCGTCTTGGTATCCAAGAAGCTGAAAAAACTTCTTTGGCTGGTGTAGGCGCTCAATATGACTCTGAGGTTGTATATCATAGTATTCAAGAAGACTTGATTCGTCAAGGCGTTGTGTATACTGATACGCAGACAGCACTACACGAACATGAGGATATTGTAAAACAATATTTCATGACATTAGTGCCACCTACAGATCATAAATTTGCAGCTTTACACGGTGCAGTATGGTCTGGCGGTTCCTTCGTGTATGTACCAAAAGGAGTGACTGTAGATATTCCATTGCAGTCCTACTTCCGTTTGAATGCTCCAGGCGCAGGTCAGTTTGAACATACTTTGATTATTGTAGAAGAAGGCGCGAAAGCACACTTTATTGAAGGTTGTTCTGCACCAAAATACAATGTAGCTAACTTACATGCTGGTTGTGTTGAGTTATTCGTAAAAGATAATGCTACATTACGTTATTCTACTATCGAAAACTGGTCTAAAAACATGTACAACTTGAATACAAAACGTAGTCGAGTTGGTAAAAATGGTACAATCGAGTGGGTATCTGGATCCTTCGGATCTGCTGTATCTTGCTTATATCCAATGAGTATCTTGGCTGGTGAAGGCGCGCATTGTGAATTCACAGGCGTTACATTTGCTGGGGAAGGACAATATTTGGATACAGGGGCAAAAGTTATTCATGCCGCACCACATACAACAAGTAATGTTAACTCTAAATCTATTTCTAAGAGTGGTGGTACAGCGATTTACCGTGGTGTCTTGAATATCGGCAAAAATGCAGACCATTCTAAAGCAACAGTATCTTGTGAGTCCTTAATGTTAGACCAAGAGTCTCAATCCGATACCATTCCATCTATTACGATTGAAAATGATAATGTCGATTTAGGGCACGAAGCAAAAATTGGCCGTATTTCCGATGAAGCGATTTTCTACTTAATGACTCGTGGTATTAGCGAAGAAGAAGCAAGAGCAATGCTTGTACGTGGTTTCGTAGAACCAATTTCTAAAGAATTACCATTAGAATATGCGGTAGAAATGAATAATTTAATTACCTTAGAACTTGAAGGTTCTATCGGATAGGAGGTTAGGATGAGCAACACATTACATTTTAATGAATTGCCTAGACCGACTTTCCGTTGGTTAAAGGTAAATCATACAGAAGGCAATGTATGGGCTGGTACAGAACGTGCTACAGTGACAGTTGAAGGGTCCAAGCACATTGTAACAGACATTACAAATAAAGAACTATTAGAACCTTCTTATGAAGGTGTCCATGCTGGTGCGTTGCGCGATGCATCTCATCACTTTACACATGGCTATCATATTCAAGTACCAGCTGGTGCAAAGGAAGCATTGACCATAGTTCTTGATGTACAAGGTGCTGTCAGTGAAAGAACACGCTTACAAATCGAAGCGGAAAAAGACTCTACCTTAGAGTTAACACTTTGTTTGAAAGGTGAAGCTACTGATGGTCATGTGGGGTTACTTTCAGAAATCGTGTCC
>OBVS01000328.1_pt1 | contig 11743 bp, 9 predicted proteins | sample 1476211 | NCBI WGS metagenome assembly OBVS01 (sample SAMEA2580025, study PRJEB22360) | human gut metagenome | biome: human gut; feature: human-associated habitat; material: faeces | place: Denmark | collected 2008/2010 | reverse complement strand
AAGAGTATTACACTCGTATACGGAGAGGTCACGGGCCAAGTGACGAAGAATTACAAGGCTTACGACATAAGTATGAATGCATTGGTGGACAATCCCAATTAATGAAGTCCACCGCATGGCAAGTAGCGCGATTACAAGAAGAGTTACAAAACGAACTACCCTTTGCAAAGGTAACGGTGGTACAAGCACATAAATATATAGAACCACTCATCGCGGATGTAGCCAAGGAATTGAATCACTATGATACAGTAGTGGTGCTTATGATGAATCCTTATGGAACAGACATATTGAATGCATCCTATCTAGAGCCACTGAAACCGTTTATGAATGACCGATGGAAGGTAGTGCCACATTGGGCGGACGCACCCACATTAGTTTCGTCGTGGGTAGACCGAGTGAAAGAAACATTGTGTACACTGCCAGCTGGAGCTAACCCGCAGTATGTGTGTACGGCTCACAGTGTACCGCTCATGAAAGGGATTACCTATGATGGGTATGTTCATAGCTTACAACAAGTGATGCAATCCATAGCAGATCAATTGCAGTTGCCTCATCCTACCTTAGCTTGGCAAAGCGCAGGCACTCGTGGGGAATGGCTAACACCTACGGTAGAAATGGTAACGGAACAAGCGGGTACAAAAGGGCATACCCATGTGGTATATATGCCTATCGGATTTACCTGCACCCATATGGAAGTGTCCTATGATTTAGATATAGAGCGACGGGACCAATGTGAACAGTTGGGGATGACCTATGTGCGAGTGCCTATGCCAGATCGTGATACTCTCTTTGTGAAAGCCATGGCACATGGTGTATTAACAGCTCTCTGGAAGGAGGGGTAATATGAAAGTAGCAATTATTGGAGGCGGTTTAACTGGCCTATCATCCGCCTATTATATGGGTAAGGCATTTCCTGCTTGGGAGATTCATGTTCTGGAATCTTCGAATCGTTGGGGTGGAAAGGTACAAACAAAACGTCGTGATGGCTATGTGGTAGAAGTGGGTCCTGATTCGTATTTAGCCAGAAAAACATCTATGACAGATTTGGTGAAAGAATTGGGCTTAGGTGATACCTTGGTACGTAATGCTACGGGAGAATCCTATATTTATCATCAAGGTCAAATGAAGCCTATCCCTGGAGGATCCATCATTGGCCTCCCTACAGAATTTCTTCCTTTTGCTATGTCTAGCTTATTAAGTTGGTTTGGTAAATTACGAGCTGGATTAGATATTTTTAAGAAACCATATCCAGGAAATGAAGATATGAGTATCGATGTCTTTTTCCGGTATCATTTAGGGGATGAACTAGTCAATTTATTAATTGAACCTCTCTTATCTGGTATCTACGGTGGAGACTTAAAACGCTTAAGTTTACTGGGAACCTTTCCAGAATTTCGTCAATTAGAACAAAAGCATGGAAACTTGGTCAAAGGTATGATGGCTATGCAAGGTATGCGCAAACAATCTGGGGCGGCTACCGAAGGACAATTTGCCCAATTAACGGGAGGTTTAGAATCATTAGTAGATGCTCTTGTGGAACAAATGCCAAAGAACGTTTCTTTGCACACATCGACTGAGGTGCTAGAGGCATCATACACAGATAAGCTCTATACAGTGCAAACACAAAACGGTACAGACTCCTATGACCGTCTTGTGATTACTACGCCACCTAAAGCCTATGAAAAATTTTTTGTGGGAGATAAAAAATTTGAAGACTTGCGGCATATGGAACAATCTTCTTGTGCCATTGTCATTATGAGTTTGCCGAAGTCAGCTTTTACAAAACCATTGCAAGGCACAGGCTTTGTCATCACTCGCAGCACAGAGACACCATTGACGGCATGTACTTACATTTCTAGTAAGTGGCCACAAACGACACCACAAGACAAGGTGGTATTACGCGTCTTTTTAGGGAAGCCTACAGACTCTACGGTAGATACGCACAGTGAAGAAGAACTGTGTGAATTGGCGCTTTCAGAAATACGAAATATATTGAAGTTTACAGGAAATCCAGAATGGATAGAAGTGGTACGGTTACAAAAAAGTATGCCCCAATATGAAGTGGGCCACAAAGAACGAGTGGCAACCCTCATGGACCATGCCCAAGAACACTATCCGGGATTGGCATTAATTGGAACTCCATTTAAAGGGGTCGGCATGCCAGATGGCATCAAACAAGCCTATGAATTGGTAGAAGCATGGAAAGAAGAAACTAAGGAGGTAGTTCCTATGGATACACATACAGAATCTGTTCATGCAGGTGCAACACCTATGCATGGACATACTACAGGACTAGAAAAAGTACCTGAAACATACGAAGGTTGGTTTAGCTTACACGCTAATTATTCCATCAATTTTGAAAAATGGAGAAGCTGGTCCGGTGAGCAACAAAGTGAAGCATTGCAATCTTTCAAGGCGTTTATTGGAAATTTAGAAGCAGCTCATGAGGCCCATACAAGTAGCTATGCTATGTACCAAATCAATGGTCACAAGGGAGATATTATGTTTTGGTTCTTACAACCAAGTTTGCAAGAGTTGAACGAAGTAGAATTGACACTAAAAAAATTACCAATCTTTAGTGTATTACAGCCAGAATCTTCTTTTGTATCTGTGATTGAAGTAAGCAATTATGTGAAATCTCCGAAAGACCATCCAAAAGTACAAGCTCGGTTATATCCAAAAATTCCTAGATTGGCGTGTATGTGCTTTTATCCTATGGCGAAGCAACGTAATCTAACAGATAATTGGTATATGTTGGATCGTCAAAGCCGTGGTAGCATGATGCGTTCTCATGGACAAATTGGCAAAAAATATGAAGACACTATCAAAGAGTTTACGACGGGTGCTTTTGGCATGGATGATTGGGAATGGGGTATTACATTGATGAGTGATGATCCAATTCAGTTTAAAAAAATTGTCAATGAAATGCGATTTGATGAAGTAAGTGCTCGTTTTGGTATCTTTGGACTATTTACGATTGGCACGATTCTGGATATGGATGGTATAGATCATCTGTTTTCCTAATGTATCAATAGGGTATTAAATTATAAAGTGATGAAATTGCGACAGGTTTGCATACCAGTACCATACTGGATTATAAACCTGTCGTATTTTTTTGCTTTTCGCCAATGTGGTGGCTACTAATTTAAGCGTTGTGGACAACATTCGTGGTTGAGCTATATTTGTATCATGTTAGATAGAATTATTTGTATCTTAGTAATACTTATGCAGTAGTTATACGTTGTTATATGGTATAATGAAAGATATGATAAAGGAGTGATGTCATGAAATTGTTAGCTATAGACTTAGATGATACGCTGTTACGTGATGATAATACCGTGTCTGATTATACAAAAGAAGTCCTAAAAAAAGCACAGGACAAGGGAATTGAGGTACTCATTGCCACAGGTCGAATGTACCAAACGGCATATCCTGTAGCACATCGCTTAGGCTTAGGTGATGTACCGATGGTATTGTATTCTGGCGGAGTTATCCAACGTGTGGAAAGCAAGGAACTTATTTGGGAACGAGCTATTCCACCAGAGGTAGCGCATAAGGTATTAGCCATCGCAAAAGAGCATAATATCTATATTCAGTCCTATATTGATGATGAATTGTTAGTACACAGTGAAACAGAGTTTTCTCGTCTTTATGAAGAGATTACAGGTGCTAAGGCTATGTATGTAGGAGATGCGATCTATGAACCTCAAAAAGGGACAAACAAACTATTAGTAGTGGAAGAACCTGAACGTATGGCAGAGGTGATTGCTATTCTTTCCAAAGAAGTAGGCGATATGGTTGATTTAGTTCGGTCTAAGGTAAATTTTTTAGAAATCGTAGCACCTCATGTATCTAAAGGGGAAGCCTTGGCTTTTATGGGTGAGCAATTGGGCATCGGTTTAACAGATATGGTATCCTTTGGTAATTCAGAAAATGATATTTCTATGTTACAAGTAACAGGTCATTCCGTGGCAGTAGGGAATGCAGAGGAACATGTGAAGACAATTGCCAAAGAAGTATGCGACACAAATGAAAACGATGGGGTCGCTAAATGGATTGAAGCGAATGTGTTATAAAATTTTGTAGGAGGGCCTCATGGAAGGGTTTCGTTTAATCATTGTGACCGGTATGTCCGGAGCAGGTAAAACACAAGTGATGCAAGTCTTGGAAGATATGGGATATTTCTGTATCGACAATATTCCTCCTGTGTTGATTCCTAAGTTTAGTGAAATTTGTCGTCAAAGTGTAGGCACTAAAGTGAGTCGAGTAGCCTTAGTGGTAGATATCCGCAGTCGTGAATTTTTTGATGATTTAAACAGTGCTTTAGATGATTTGACGGCTATGAGTGTGCCTTATGAAATTGTGTTCATGGAAGCTAGCGATGATACTTTGATTCGCCGGTATAAAGAAACACGTCGTAGTCACCCATTGGCACCATCAGGTCGTATTAGTACAGGACTGTCACAAGAACGGGCACTCTTGGCGGATGTACGTAGCAAGGCGGATCATATTATCGACACCACAAACATGAAAACATCTGCCTTGAAATCATTTATGCGCCGTACTTTTAGTCACGTGAAAGAACAAACAGATGGCATGGCTATTACAGTGGTAAGTTTTGGATTTAAATTTGGCATGCCTAATGATGCGGATATGGTATGGGATGTGCGATTTTTGCCGAACCCATACTACATTCCCGAATATCGTCATAAATCGGGGCGCGTACCTGTGGTAAAAGAGTATATTCACTCCTTTGAAGTGACTGATGAATTTAAAAAGCATTTCTTTACTACACTAGATTTCCTTGTGCCAAACTATGAACAAGAGGGAAAAAGCCAATTTGTGGTAGCTGTAGGCTGTACAGGCGGTATGCATCGTAGCGTAGCAATGGCAGAGGCATTATATACACATTTGAAAGAAAAAGGCTGTAATGTTTCTGTGGAACATCGTGATATGATGCGTAATCATGTAGAAGAAGATGTGAATCCACGTTCTAGATTAGACCTATAAAGAAAGGAGTGGGACGATTCTTTCGTCTCTCAAGCCTATGAAATATAATAATTGGATGCGCTGGTTTGCGCCAGGCATTAATATTAAGCGGTGGCTATTCCTATTTTCTTTAGGCACGATTTGGCTGGTAGTGGGTGTCCTTATGATGATGAACTACCAGTGGATTAGCAACTTTGAAGATATTTTCTTAGAATTTTTATTCCATCTCACAGGCTCCTATAACTATACGGTCATAGCCAGTCTTGGTTTAGCAGGTATTGTGGCGGGTATGGTAGCTATGTTGTGGGGGATACGTAAGCTCATTCAGACCATTGTGAATGCGATTTTGCCTAATACAGAAGATGGTGTGAGTGATTATATTTTTGAAAAAATTCGCTTAGGACAAGGACCCAAAATCGTAGTGATTGGCGGTGGTACAGGATTGTCTATGCTATTGCGAGGGCTAAAGAGTAAAACCACAAACTTAACTGCTATTGTTACAGTAGCAGACGACGGAGGTTCTTCTGGTCGGTTACGAGAAGATTTTCAAATGATTGCTCCTGGAGATTTACGCAACTGTTTAGTAGCATTAGCGGAAAAAGAAGGACTTATGGAAGAACTATTCCAGTATCGATTTACTAAAGGAGCAGAATTATCGGGCCATAGTTTTGGGAATTTATTCTTAACAGCAATGACTCAAGTGCTGAAAGATGATGTGGAAAAAGCCTTAGAAGCCTCTAGCAAGATCTTGCGAGTTCGGGGACGTGTTATTCCATCATCTACAGAAGAAATCAAACTGATTGCTAAATTGACGGATGGTACCATCGTAGAAGGGGAAAGTAATATCCCTAATGCGGGTAAGCCAATTGCGAAGGTCTATACTGAGCCACATAGACCATCTCCTGTAGGAGCTGCCTTGCAAGCTATTGATGAAGCCGATGCCATCATTTTAGGCCCGGGCAGTTTATATACTTCGGTAATGCCGAACCTATTAATTGATAAGGTAGCGGATCACATTGCTAACTCTAAAGCGGCTAAGATTTATATTTGCAATGTGATGACGCAGCCAGGTGAAACAGATGGGTATACTGTGTCTGACCATGTGAAAGCCATTGAAGCACATAGTGAGGTGGGAATTATCGATACAGTTCTTGTGAATGATAACAGAATCCAAGATGCCACATTAGAACACTATAAACAAGCGGGGCAAGAACCAGTAGACGTAGATATGGATGTGTTGCAATCGATGGGGATTCGGACAGTTCGTGCAAATCTTGTAGATAGTCAAGATAAAGCGGTCCACAATTCTGAACGGTTAGCGAAAGTGGTCATGGATGTTGTCTTTGCTTTGCAGACGGATATTGAACCGCACATTTTAGAATATTACTTACAGCGAGAAGATCATTAAGTATGAAAGTAGAGCCTCTAGAGGCTCTATTTTCTAGTAGAAATAGTAAAGGAGAGGCTATGTCATTTGCAGAAGATGTAAAAAATGAATTGTGCCAATTTAAAACAGAAGATGCGTGGGCATCCAAGGTAGAGGCCTCTTGTTTATTACGGATGGGTGGGTCCATTTTACTAGGTATGCAAGGACGCGTAGGGGTACGTTTGGTGACGGCTAATAATGCAGTAGCTAGACGAGTGCTAGGAATTATTAAAGAACAGTATGATTTACCTACTTCTGTGCTAGTGCGTAAAGGGCTAAATCTACGCAAAAAGAACATGTATACGTTGACGGTAGAGCCTACAGAACAGAGTCGTCTTGCGTTAGAGGAGTTACAATTATGGCCTGTGGATGCTATGATTCCAGATGAATGGTTAAAAGACATGGAATCACGAAGAGCTTTTTTGCGAGGCGCTTTTTTGGGATGCGGGTCTGTTAATAAGCCACAAAGTGACTATCATTTGGAGTTTATGACTACAAAGGAAGACTTTGCAGATCAAATTATTCGTGTCTTAAAAATGTTCCGATTACATGCTCGAAAGGTAGAGCGAAAAGAGGAGTTTGTAGTATATTTAAAAGAAGGGGATGCGGTGACCTCCTGTTTACAAATTATGGGAGCTCAATCAGCCCTGATGAATTTTGAAAATGTACGAATTATGAAAGATGTACGTAATACCATTAATCGTCAAGTAAACTGTGAAACAGCAAATTTACAAAAAACGGTGAATGCAGCAGTGCGTCAATTAGATGCAATACGTATTATTGATAAACATCAAGGTCTCAACTCCTTGCCAGTTCGTCTTTATGAGGTAGCTATATTACGTCAAGAATTTCCGGATGGTAGTTTGCAAGAATTGGTAGATGCCTATGAAACAAAGTACAAACGAGAATTGACAAAATCTGGTATTGGACATCGTTTACGTAAATTAGAAGCCCTCGCCTTACAGTGGGAGCCAGAGGGGCTTATGATAGAATAGAGGTAGTATGAAATTAATGAATCGAATACAATGGAAACAATGGTTATTAGGGAGCATTTTAACAGTACTTGGGCTAGGCACTACGTATGGACAAGTACCGAGAACGGTAAATATTGATGAGTATACATTTACACCCTTAGAAGTGAAAACCGTTAAGGAGATAGATACTTTATTATTGTCCGATAGTCCGGAATATGTAAAAGAGCCGGGGATTGTAGCGGCAGGTACACTGAGAGGAAATAGCCGTATTTACTTTTATCATGTGAACGAACGAACAGAACCTATGAAAGTAGGTATTTTGTTGGAAAATAAGGGGAATGTTCCAGCTTTTGTAGAAATAGAACGATCTATTTATGCAAAACCAAGCCCAGACTATTTTAAAGTGGGACGAGAGCTTTCGAAAAAAGAACTGAATAGTACTGCATTAGACTTAGGTGCTTGGGCTAATGAAGGCGTAACTATCCCAGTTCGCTCTAAAGCAGTGCAACAAGAAATCAAAAAACAAAAAGAGAATCTTGCACAATCGAAGAAGCTAAAGACAAAAAGAATTGAAGAAGAAATTAAAAAGGATGCTGCATCCCGAACTATTTCGTTAGTATCACAAGATACTAGTGGTACAGAATTTGTATTGCGTCCTGGGGAAGTGCGCCCTATTTTTACTGAGTTGGAAAAAGTTCTTATAAAAAAAGATGATTTATTCAGTGGTATTATCGATGTTTCTACTACGGAACCAGTATATGCATCCGTAGCGGTGATGGAACCTAAGTCAACCGTTACATATGGCTTGCCTTTATTACCAATTCATCCTATAGATGAAGTAGAGTTGCGTGGTACCTATGAAGGAATGCGTCGATTCCATGTGGTGGAACCGCAGTTTAATAGTGAAGCAGGCCCAGCTAGTTTTGAAATTGCCAATGATCGAGAAGATGCCTTTATTAGTGGTGTTGACGAGACTAGTAATAATAAGTCGGTAAAAAACAAAGGAAATTATGGTATTTCTAATATATATGTGTTACACACAGAAGGAAACACTCCCTATGCCTTGTATTTTAATCCATTAGGTGGTGCTTTTAGTGGTACATTCAGGATTACATCTTCTAAAGGTGTACGCACCTATGATGTGCCTGTAAAAGGTCCGTATTTGGGACATGAAACTATTTATGACACACAGCTATTAGATGTATTTGATAGACCAGAAGATTTACTATTAGAATACATGTCACCAGGGGCGTCTAATTTACCAGTTAGACTTTTGTTGATTCCACAAGTTCCAGAACGTGAGAATACAGATGGTAGTAGATCGCAATATGTGACTAATTTAGTACATAAAATTTTGGGAAAATAATCAAGTCTTTATATAAATAATCCAAAAAGGTATCTTAAATTAATAGTGATTTAATTAGTTGTATATAAGCAAATAATCTTAGTGATATAAGAAACTATGCAAATTGAAATTTTATGATATAATTTAAAACAATCTAGATAGACAAACTTTATATTGACAATCATTGCTAATTATAAATATAATGAGTAATAGAAATGATACTCAGATTAAAGTAGGCGATGTAGTTCGGCAAAGAGGCCCATTTGTTAGTCGTATGAGACAGCAAATGGGCTTTTTTGAAAGGAGGAGCATGAATCAAAATTGTATGAAAAAAATAGAAAAGTTCAAACCTAAAGTAATGGATATAGACATGTTGTCTGCCACCGAGGTGGAACATGGCACCATTTATGAGATGAATACGCCTCGAGGTAAGGCCAAGATGTATAGTTATCCTGTATTCGGTGGAGTAGAATTGACGTTCCAAGAGGTGACCATGAAAGAAATCCGTCACCGTGCAAAACCCTTAGATGGTATGTTTGAAATCCATTATTGCAAAGAAGGGCGTATTGAGTGCGCCTTTGATAATGGAAAAGTATTATATATGGATGAAAACGATATTTCTGTAGGGTGGAAAGAGTCACCTAGCTATGTGCACTCTACAAAGTTTCCTACCTCTTATTATAAAGGTATCAATTTATCTATTTATATCCCCAAGGCCCAAGAGATGGTGAATAAGTTCGTAGGACATGATCGGATTGATCTTCGTGACATATGTAATCGCTTTTGTCAGGATTTTGAATTTGGGTTTGTATGTCGTAGAGAATCTAAACTTAGTGACATTTTTAAAAGTTTATATGATCTTCCCGATGAAGTGATGCCACAGTTATTTCAATTGAAATGTATGGAAATCATATTGTTATTAAGCACCATCGCATCAGATGATGATTGCTGTATGCCATATTTTGAACGAAAACATGTGGAAAGTGTGAAACGTATGCACGAATTTTTGATGAAAAGTTTGCACAAAAAACCGACTATTGAAGAATTGGCAAAAGCATATGGATTAGCACCGACAGCATTGAAAAAATGTTTCAAAGGGATTTATGGTAGTAGCATTCATCAATATATTAAGCACATGCGGATAAAGGAGGCGGCAAAGGATTTAACTAATACAGATGATAGTATTCTCAGCATAGCTAACCGATATGGCTATGAAAATGCTAGTAAGTTTGCAGAAGCATTTCGGGTTATTATGGGACATAAACCTAGTGAATATAGGAAAATAAATAAAATGTCGGAATGGATTAAGTAGAAGCTATTTAGAGTAGATTTGAAATTATTAAATTTGATATTATAAGTATAAGCTGATAAAAATTATAAGTATAAGCTGATAAAAATTATCATATTTTTTTAATGGAGGTAATAATATGGACAGCCTTTTATACATTGTACATTTATTTAACAGCGGTGGATTAGTAATGTATCCATTGGTTATTTTGTCAATCATTGTGATCGCAATTGGAATTGAGCGTTATACGTATTTCAAAGCTAATACTGCATTGCTAAAGGAATTTAGTCATGATGTGTATTTTGCAATAAAAGATAATGATTGGAAGAAAGCGAAAGAGTTATGTGAGGCAAATCAAACGGCAACTGGTCGTATCTTGAATGCAGGATTAACATACTCCAAAAACGAAACAAGTATGAAAAATGCGTTTTCCGAACAAATGATGATTGAAGCCTCTCATTTAAAAATTCACTTAGATTACTTGAGCGCTATCGTAACAATTTCTCCATTATTAGGTTTATTAGGTACAGTATCTGGTATGATTGGCACGTTCAGTGTATTGGATAATGGTGCTGGTGCATCCGCTATTTCTGGCGGCGTTGGTGAAGCCTTGATTGCCACAGCTACTGGTTTGTTAGTGGCTATTTTATCATTCTGTGTGTACACATACTTCAGTCATCGTATGGATGCAATTATCAATGATACAGAAACTTTATCTGTAGTATTATTAAATGGTATGAAAGAACAATGGAGTGATTCTCATGTTTCAAAATAGTCGATTGAAAATGAAACCTGAGTTCATGATTGTGCCAATGATCGATATCATTTTCTTCTTACTGGTTTTCTTCATGATGAACAGTATTGAAACGGTGGCACAAAAGTCCTTGGGTGTACAATTACCGCAAGCACAATCAGCAACACAAGTCAAACAAAGTCCTATCATTCTTACATTGGATAAAGAAGGACATATCTTGATTGACTCTAAACCATATAGTATCGATGAAGCTCGTAACTATATTACAAGCAAAATTGGAGAAAATCCAAATACAGCGGTACTATTACAAGCAGATAAAAATACGCAACATGGATTCGTGGTTGCCATTATGGATATGCTAAAAACGATTGGGGTTAAGAAGTTCTCAATTGCTGCTAGCTAGAAAGGATGACACATGGAACAATATATTTCCTGGAAAAAATCCTACATAATCTCTGTTGTAATCCACATTGTCCTAGCTGTTGTGTTAGGTATTGCTTTAGTATCCGTAGTAGAGCATAAACAAACCGAAAATGCTTTTGAAATTGACATGTCTATTTCCGACGATTTAAAAGCATCCGCAGGTGGCGGTGGCGGTGGCGGCGGCGGCGGGGTATCTTTCCCTCAACCACTTTCACAAGAAGTTGTACAAGCTAAAGTACAAGCAGCGCAACAAAGTTTATCATCTCCAGTGCCAGTTGATGATGCTGTGAATGTGCCAACATCTACCAACGCAGCTACAGGTGCAAGTGATGGAACATCTACAAACCAAGGTACTGGTGGTGGATCTGGTGGCGGTAACGGAACAGGAAACGGTACTGGCGATGGTAGCGGTAACGGCTCTGGTAGCGGTGGTGGATCTGGCTCTGGCAGTGGCGGAGGTAATGGAGATGGTGTAGGTACTACATCTGGTAATGCACCGTTTGACTGGGCAGGATTTGTGGCTACTGTACAAGCCCAAGCACAA
>OBVS01000327.1_pt1 | contig 11789 bp, 10 predicted proteins | sample 1476211 | NCBI WGS metagenome assembly OBVS01 (sample SAMEA2580025, study PRJEB22360) | human gut metagenome | biome: human gut; feature: human-associated habitat; material: faeces | place: Denmark | collected 2008/2010 | reverse complement strand
GATATAGGTCACGCAAGGCTCGCCTTCCGCAACCGCAGCGATTTTCTCCAAGATTGGCGCCACCAGCTCGTAAGCTTCTTTCTGGCCACCAGGCATGATTGAAGGCCCTTTCAGCGCGCCCTCTTCACCGCCGGAAACGCCAGTGCCGATGAAGTTGAAGCCCTGGTCGGACAGTTCACGATTACGACGAATGGTGTCCTGATAGTAGGTGTTGCCACCGTCGATCAGAATATCGCCCTTGTCCAGGTGCGGAGTCAACGAGGCAATGGTTTTATCCGTTGCTTCACCATCAGCAGGATGCGGCGCGGTTTTTCCAGCGATTCGACAAACTCTTCAACGGTGTAATACGGCGCCAGATTCTTGCCCGGGTTCTCAGCGATCACTTCGTCAGTTTTGTCGCCAGAACGATTGAAAATGGAAACGGTGTAACCACGGCTCTCGATGTTCAGCGCGAGGTTGCGGCCCATTACCGCCATGCCGACAACGCCGATTTGTTGCTTGGACATTTAGGAACTCCTGTCTGAGGATGACCCTGCCAGCAACGTCGGCCAGCAGGTTTTGTGATGTGGCACACATGTTAACTCAGGATTGAGCCGGGTGGGTAGTGATTGGTGCGATAGGCTTTGCAACAGATTACAAAGCGTTAAAAATTGTACAGCTGCGCCAATAACAGCTGCTTAGCCTGTTGAATTTGTTCCAGACCCTGTTGGCGGTCGCCACGCGAAAATGACAATAAGATAGCCCGTAACTCTTCCTGGTTGATATCCGGTCGAATCATTGGCCAGTCTGACATGCGTTGCAGACTGGAGAACTTGTTGTCGTAGTAATCGGACCACGAAAGCGCGACCCCTGGAATGCCAAGGCTGGCAGCGATAACCTGAAAATGGAAACGCGAGCTGATACAAAAATCATGTGACGCAAATTTCAAGCCATCATGCCAAACCTGCTCAAATGACACAAACTCAGCCTGGGGGAAAAACTCGAGGATTTGACGGAAGAAAACACCATCTGAGCCAGGGCGAAACTCATAAAACTTGATTATCGCGTTCGGATGCTTTTCCAGGAATAGCGCTGTTGTTTGCCCCAACAACCCCAATAAACTCTCAGTGAGAACATCATCTTCCGATAACTCGGTATGAATGCACAGGTGTAAAGTGAACTGCTCATTCTCAGCAATGTATCCTAGAGGATAAGACGAAAAAGCAAAATAATCGTCTCCTGTAAAACCGAGCGCTGGCAGTTCAAACGGCGCTAAAACGTCGTAACTCGCCTGATCCCGGACATCAAACTGGTCAAACTGGCGAATATAAGGTGCTAGTTGCTCGGCCTTTTCAGAAGAGAGCGGCTGCAATCCCAGCCCTGTAGCATAACAAGCGAGCTGGTATTTTTGGGCAAAATAGGCAACCACTTCAATTAGCCGCGAGTTGGCACCCCAGAGCTCATTGATGTATCCCCCACCCAGTAGATGAATACTTTCGGCGGAGATAAATGCCTTGGACATCAAACGCTCACGAAACGGTAGCGTGTAAGGATCGGCAAGCTTTTCTTCCAAAGAGCCATCATTGCCCAATGCTTGAACCAATCGCCACAGATAATCCACGCATCGCACTCCGGGAAATAACCGTGAAGCAACGACGGCGTCAACTGCATCCAGATAAATGGTGCAGCCCGGGAACCGCCGTTGCAATTCAGTGATCCAAAATCGCGTCAGCATATCATCGCCAAAATTAGGCATACCTGCAGCCGACACTAAATAGAATACTTTCACTGGCGGAACCGGAACGTCCTTTTCACATTTTCTCGTCCATAGCTTCGCGAAGAAAGTCAAAATACCCCCTAAAATCAATACGTTCCATTAGCAATGGCGCGTTGATAGAGTTTCAACGTGTCATCGATAACTAATGATGAGGCGAATTTGCTTTCGATGCGCTCTCGGCTTCGCACACCCATCTCGACACGCTTGGTAGGGCTGGTGAGCAGCTGTTCCAACTTCTCTGCCAAGACTTCGATATTGCGCATCTCAACCAAGCTGCCGGTATATTCATCAATAATCAGACTTTGGCACCCGCCCACGTCGTAAGCGATGCAAGCACGCCCAACCGAGGACGCTTCAAGCAAAATACGCGGGATGCCTTCCGAATACGTAGAAGGCAGAGCGACAACGTTAGAGGCCTCAATCAGACTGTAAACATCGCTGCAGCGGCCCAGCCAGTTAATAAGCCCTTGCTGGTGCCATTCTTCTATTTGCGACAGCGGGATGGCATCTGGATCGTCAACAATCGAAATCCCAGCCACATTAAGCACAAAATCCACACCTTTACTCGCCAACCGTTTTTTCACCTCAACCAGATCGCCCAATCCTTTGCTCCACAGCAAACGGCTGGCGAACAAGACGACCGGTTTTTCGCGGTTGATTTCTAGCGAGTAGTGATAAATATCGGGGTTAATGCCAGCACCATCGATCACAACCGTTTGGCTTTTTTTCGCTTCAGTCAGCGCCAGAAGTCGATCGCGGTCGTGTTCATGCTCAAAGGCCAGCAAGCATTTTTTGTTCTTAAAGATATGATTGTACGAATGTAACGTCAGATAACGAATGACGTTCATTGACAATTTATCCTCCATAAAGACGCGCCCAAGCCCGACAAAGCCGAGAATAATCGGCTTGTTGTAAAAACGCGCAAAGAACCCGCCCATCAAGCAAGGTTTGATAGTGATGCAATGCAGTACGTCAGGGTTGATTTTTTTGAGTAACGTCCAAACTTTGGCCAGTGAACCAAAGAAGTTAATCGGATTGATAGACAATTCAGATACAGATGAGTCATGGCAGATAAAACCCTTATCCGCCAGCTTTTGCTGAATGTCGTCGCCCACAAAGTGACTAACAACGTGGATCTCATAGCCTGCGGCCTGAGCCGCCAGCGCTCTTTCAACCCAGTGCAGTTCAAAGTACCAATCTGAGTTGATAAAATAACAAATCTTTTTCATTTAACTCTTACCGGCTAATGTTGTTTACCATTTTTACGTGATATACCGTCAACAATACCGCGCACTACGTATTTAATATATTCGCCTTTTCTGCCTTGAGAGGTAAAAGAAAGTAAATATTTAGCAATACGTAACACGATAGCTCCGAGTGAGTAGGGTCTTTCATGTTTTTCGAAAAGCATCCTTGAAAGGAGCAAGTTTCTGACCAGATAGTACACTTTCCAGGGCGGCGTTATCCCACCCTGGCTAGCAGCTACATCATGCAGAAACATCAGCTCCGGTGAGTATCGGAACCGATACCCTTGTTGACTCAACCTGTAAGAGAAGTAAAGATCATCATAATAAATAAAAAGCTCTGGCCAGATGTACTCGATGTTAGCGGCTAAAACGTCTTTGCGTATTATTGCGCCAACAAATGAGAGAGTAACAACATCCGCGGGTTTATGCTCCGCGGGGGTGTAACGTCCGGGCTCAGTTATGTAGTCCAATGTTTGTAACAGCGACGTTGGCATCTTGCTGAAAGGCACGTTCATTTTGCATAACGCCCCTTGCTTGTCCAGTACCCGACTACAGTAGGCCGCATAGTCGAACCGTTGCGCCAAATCGCAAAAACGCGTCAGCAATGCGCTATCAGGATAGGCATCGTCATCGAACATAAACACCCAGTCGGTATCTATCTTGCTCGCAATATACTCTGCACCGAGCCTGAAACCACCTGCACCACCATCGTTTTGCGTAGCGCGTATGACGTGCAAACGGCTATCTTCGATGCTATTCAGCCACGGCTGAGTTTCGTCGGTCGATGCATTATCAACAATGATAATCTCTTCAAACGGCAACGCAGAGGTTGTCGCCCAACATTGTTTCAATTTTTCCAGGCGATTGAATGTAACAATTAACGCCGAGCTTTTCATCTGATGCTGACCGTAAATACCGGCATGGCGTTTTCTTGTTCCAGGCCTGCCAGGTAGGTTTCAGCCGTTTTCAGCGCTTCGGCGATGGTCACATCCATATCCAGGTAGCGATACGTTCCTAAGCGGCCGATGAAAGTAATGTCATGCTCTTTTTCAGCCAAATCGACATACTTCTCCAACAACGCCATTTCGCCGACCTGGCGAATCGGGTAATAAGGAATATCGTTTTCTTCACAGGCGCGACTGTACTCTTTATAACAAACCGACCCTTCGTGTTGCTCCCACGGGGAGAAGTACTTATGTTCGGTGATACGGGTATATGGTACCGACTGTTCACAATAGTTCATCACCGCGCAACCTTGATAATCCCCTTCCACGGTGAATTTTTCAAAGTCCAGAGTGCGGTATCCCAGGCGCCCATACTGGAAATCATAAAACGCATCCAATGGACCACTGTAAAACACATGATCGTAGCCTTCACGATCCTGCATTTGGAATTGGGTATCCAACGCCACCGAGATATTCGGGTGATCTAAAATACCTTCCACCATTTTGGTATACCCGTCTTTCGGCATCCCCTGGAACTTATGATTGAAATAGTTATCATCATAATTAAAGCGGATAGGCAGGCGTTTGAGAATAGAAGCCGGCAACTGTGCCGGGGACATTCCCCACTGCTTGATAGTATAGCCTTTGAAGAAGGCTTCATACAGCTCTTTGCCGACAAAGCGTAGCGCCTGCTCTTCGAACGATTGCGGGTCAGTAATACTGGAATCGCCTTTCTCGGCGATCAAGGCTTTCGCCTCCGTTGGCGAGCAGGTCTTTTTGAAGAACTGGTTAATGGTGTGCAGATTAATCGGCAGCGAGAAAACCTGGCCATTCACCGTCGCTTTTACACGGTTAACATATGGCATCATCGTGGCGTACTGATTCACAAAGTTCCATACTTGCTCGTTGTCTGTGTGGAAAATATGCGGACCATAGGTATGCACCATCACGTCTGTCTTTTCGTCCCGAGCGTCGTAGCAGTTGCCTGCGATATGAGTACGACGATCGATGATATGAATTTGATGACCTTGCTCAGCCAATTTCCGCCCGATGACCGCACCGGAAAAACCTGCACCTACAATTAAAATTTTTCTACTTTTCATCATCAAATCATCCAATAATTGCACGTCTAACTTTGTAATAATACTTAGTCATAAAATTGCGACGTGAAGTGCCTTTAGGTGCCATCTTGTTAACCATGGGCATCAAGGCTCGTTTCACTTTGGTTTGAAACAGCACGACCGGTGCACTTACAACCTGCGGCACAGTACGCGAGGAGATGCTCGAACCAACCAAACGCTCATAAGCCTCCAGAGCCCAAGGTGTTTCTACGACATTTTTGTGGTAATTATCGAAGAAATCCACATGACGCGTGTTCCATGGTTTGTTCTCACCTGCGAAATGGATCATTTTAGGCTTGCTGCGCGCATCGAGAAAACGCATATAGGTCGAAAATGGCAAGTTCGGGAAGAAATCATCTGTATTTCCATTGCCATGATAAACATTCCACTCCAGTGGCAAATAATGGACACGACGATGGAAGACTTTATTCATTATGTCTTGGTCGAGGAACCAATAGGTTTTGCTTTTCATTGCATCCATCAGGCTGGAGAACGTCTTCTCCTGGTTCATCTGCTTAATGTTAAACACTAAGATGCCCGCCTGGAAATAACCGTTCGGATCCGTCATTCCCAATGAAGTTGACAGATATTCCTTCGCCGGCATCACGCCATCGCTGGACTGCGACATTGCGCCAAACAAGACAAATCCTTCCATCACGATGTCTTTAACCGCCGCGACCAGGTTATCGCCTAGCGGTACAGCCAGCAATTCGGAGAGATCACTTTCCACTACGGTATCCGAGTCGATAAAAATAACTTTGTCAAACTTGGCAAAAAGCTTAGGAATAAACAGGCGTGCATAGGTCGCTGCACTGAAATGTGCTCGTGTAAAGACGCTTTTTATCTCGGAAAACGCATTAACATCAAAGAAGCGAAGCTTAATATTATTATGCTCAGATACCATCGAGAAGAAGCGCTTTTTGCTCGCCAGCGAAACGCCATTCTCTAACACTACCACGTCATAATTCAGCTCTGGATTGGCATGCTTGATAATAGAGTTAATCAATGCTGCGCCACTAATTGCGTAGTTATCATCAAAGCAGATGACTACCGGCACATTGTTCTCGGCAAAGGCCGGTTTCAGTGTGGCAGTAAAAGTTTCTTGTTGAATGAAGGTTCGCTGTAATTCTTTTATTTTGAAGTTGCGTTTACTAGCTTGATATTCAACATAAATGTTCAGTAAGCGTTCGGAAATATGCCCAACCACCCGTTTCTCTTGAGCATTGTAGTTTTTGAACCTAAGTTTCGACTCAAGCTTATCTAAAATAGAAAACAACCAAGAGGAGTAGTCATCAAACATGTCCTTTTTCATCACGAACATATTTGTATAATAACCATCCGATGCATTATTAAATTTATCAGCTGCAGCTTTATACTCTGGATAGAATTCATCAATAATTTTTAAAGCTGCATCGTAATCTTCAATATGCAAATAATTAGATACTTTGTAATGCTGATAGTTATTTTTGCTACCTGCCGCACTGACATCCCATTTTTTTGGCAAGATAATATCAACATCAGTTAAACACTGAGCGATATCCTCATCATTCAGACCAAACTGTTTATGATAAGTTTCGTCAATTTTCTCATAGTTGACAACCCCCCAATTATCTTCTTGGAGGTTTTGATCTTTTGAGAAATTAAAATGGCGGCGATAATGCATAAACCCAACATAATCAGCCGGTTCTGCATTTTTCCACGCCCAATAATGTGCAGTCAGTTCGCAATAAAATGGATTCTTGAACGAGATGTTATCGCCAGTATCGTCACCTGGACAGCCAATTTCATTGAGACTATTCGCTTTTCCAACATGGATGGGCTGAACCAACGTGGAGTCAAGAAAAGCACTTGGTTTATGGTGACAAGTGTATATCTTAATACTTTTCATTTGAATTACCTAGTAGTCATATTTATAAATTTAGGCCATTGCTGTCTTATACTGAGAGATAATAGAGTGAGCATCACCCATGGCTTTCATTTTATGGTTTTCAATCCAAATGACCTTATCACAAATTTTCTCGACATCTTCAAGATTGTGGCTAACAAAAAGAATAGTAACGCCCTTGCTCTTAAATTCGTTGATCGTTTTTATACATTTGCGTTGAAACGCAATATCCCCTACAGCCAACACTTCATCAATAATCAGGATATCCGGATCAACTTGCGTAATGACTGAGACCCCCAGCTTCGCCAGCATACCGCTGGAGTATACTCGGATTGGTTCATCGATAAATTCCCCCAACTCGGAGAACTCGATAATCTTATCCAGGCGTTGTTTTAATTCTTTACGACGAAGGCCCAACAGCGTGGCATTCAATCGGATATTCTCTCTGCCGGTCAGTTCCGGATGGAACCCACCGCCCAATTCCAGCATGGAAGCCACCCGGCCAACGACATGAACAGAACCGGAAGACGGTTTCATCACGCCAGCGACCAAACCAAGCGACGTACTTTTCCCCGCGCCGTTTCGGCCAATGAGAGCAACGGACTCTCCTTTTTGCACCTGGAAACAGATATCCTCGATCGCCAAATAACTGCGCCCACTGAGCAAACTCAGCGCCCGACGAGGATTAAAAATCAGCTCCTTAATGCCAGATCCAATATGATGGTATAATGGATAGCGCTTAGTGACATTTTTAAATTCTATAGCTACGCTCATTATAATATCTCTGCAAATCTGTACTTCAACTTATTGAAAATGCTGACACCAACGATAATGAACAGCAGCGCATATCCGTAGAGCATACCGATTTGTTGATAATCAATAACCCCATTCATAAACAGATCGCGCCAACTCAGTATCATGTTAGCCAACGGATTGTAATCAACCATAAAGCGATATTCTTGGGGAATCATATCACCGGAGTACAGAATTGGCGTGCAATAAAACATCAACATGATACCCAGCGTAATGAAACGCTCCAGATCGCGGAAGAAAAGGTTCAGCGTTGACAGCATCATCGCGATCCCGAAAGTCATCATCATCTGCGCAATACCGATAAGTGGGACTCCCCACAGCCAATCAATCGATGGACGCATATCATAAACATAGAGGAAAACAATAATAACCGGAATCGTACAAAGGAAATGCAGGCACTCCATCAGAACATTACTAAAAGGAATGACCGAGCGTGGAAATACGGTTTTTTTGATAATCTGCGCGTTAGCAATAAACGAATATAAAGAGTTAGTCGTTGAACTGGCAAACCACTGCCAAGGGAACAGACCTGTAATAATAAAAACGGTATAGTTTGGTATTTGAACCCGCATGACCAATTTAAAAATAAAATAGTAGATCATAGCAAAGAGTAATGGATTAGCAATTGACCATAAATAGCCAAAGAAGCTGCTTTTATATCTTACTTTTAATTCTTTCTCTGTGATGACCGAAGCCAAATCCCAAAGATAACCTAAGCTATACTTCATATAAAAACTCGATTTAAGATTGAAATTCCCTGACAGATGAAACATGGCCGCACGTCTTCAGGTCTAACCTAGCCTGGGTAGCAAGACGGGTAGAATGCGTTTCTCAACTAATCGCAACCACGCTACCGCCCCTGGCGTTGTGGCAACCAGAGCACACTTAAAACAACCTGTTGATTTTACTTCATAACCGGGAAAACTTCCTGCCCCCAGTTCGCTACACACCTCGGTGAGCCCGTGTAGCCTGCCCTCAAGCTACATCCAGCCGGTCCATTTTACTTTAGGAATCGGCTGGATTCGTCAGGTACAGCAGGCGCTTAAGCCTGCAACATCCCCTTTAACCACTCAGAAAATGCTTCACCCTGCGTTGGATGACGAAGACCATACTCAACAAAGGCCTTCATGTAACCTAATTTATCGCCACAGTCATGCGAACGCCCAACCATGGCGAAAGCCTCAACCGGTTTTTGCTCCATCAGCATGGCGATGGCATCGGTAAGCTGGATCTCACCGCCTGCGCCATAAGGCGTTTTTTCCAGCAGCGGCCAGATATCCTCAGCTAAAACATAGCGGCCAACGACGGCCAAATTTGAAGGAGCCTCTTCTTGAGAAGGTTTTTCGACGATCGCATGCATCGGCACGCTTTGGCCTGGCGCCACGGTCACACCGCGACAATCGACCACGCCGTATTTGGACACGTCCTTTTCTGGCACAGGTTCTACCATGATCTGGCTGCGACCGTGCGCTTCGAATTGGGCAATCATGCAGGCGAGGTTATCTTTCGTCAGATCAGAGGCAATATCGTCCATCAGCACGTCCGGCAGCAATACGGCAAAAGGCGCATCACCGATCAGGGGTCTGGCACAGAGTACCGCATGGCCCAATCCTTTAGATTGCCCCTGCCGTACATGCATCAGGGTCACGCCTTTCGGACAGATAGACTGAACCTCTTCCAGCAGTTGGCGCTTAACGCGTGACTCCAGCATGCTTTCCAATTCAAACGAGGTGTCAAAGTGGTTTTCAATCGCATTTTTTGACGAGTGCGTGACCAGAATAATCTCTTTAATACCAGCAGCAACGCATTCATTTACGATGTATTGGATAAGAGGTTTGTCTACAACCGGCAGCATTTCCTTAGGAATTGCCTTTGTGGCCGGTAACATGCGGGTACCAAGACCGGCAACTGGGATGACAGCTTTCAGCATATCTGTGGGGGCTCCCAACGACTTCAGTTTCATTAATGCAACATGTCAAAATTATCGCGATAACACTCAACGTTATCACCGCCCTCTGTTATGCAACCAAGGGGCCTCTATTTTCTTCGGGCTGAATTATACACCCATGTGGGAAGTTAATACATTAACGCCACATAGACAAAACGTCATTTGTCTACGCAGTAACCGCCAGTCACCAAGAAAAATCTCAATGCATTGAATAACAATAAAAAAAGCGAAATCCTGCACGCTTTCTCACTAACCCTAAGAGTCTTCTGGCCCTTGGCACTTTTTGCACCTGCAGGGTTGGAGGGGACCACAAAAGGAAAATATAATTAGCACACTAACAAAAACATCAAGTTATTGAGAATGATTGCTAATTACTAAAGCTACGTTTCCCTCTTTCGCCACAGATAACAACGAAAAAGCCCACAGCTTAATGTGGGCTTTTCATTGTTTAACTTTATATCAGTATTCTTACTTATACCCTTGCGGATTTTTTTTCTGCCAGTTCCAGGTGTCGCGCATCATGTCATCGATACCCCGACGAACTTTCCAGCCCAACTCCTGATAAGCCAGATCGGCGTTCGCCCAGAAAGCAGGCAGATCGCCGTCGCGGCGAGGCAGTATCTGGTAAGGGATCGTTACGCCGGACGCTTTTTCAAATGCCTGAACCATCGCCAGCACCGAATGCCCTACACCGGCCCCCAGATTATAAGCTTTAAATCCGTTGATCTTCGCCAAATGGTCCATCGCTTTCAGATGGCCCTCGGCCAAATCCATGACGTGAATGTAATCACGCTCTCCCGTGCCGTCTTTCGTTGGATAGTCACCGCCGAAAATACCCAACTTCTCCAGCTTGCCGATAGCCACCTGCGAGATGTAAGGCAACAGGTTATTGGGAATACCGTTAGGATCTTCACCGATCAAACCCGATTCATGGGCACCCACCGGGTTAAAGTAACGCAAGGCAATGATCGAAAATTGCGGTTCAGCCTTGGCGAAATCTTGCAGGATCTGCTCCACCATCAGCTTAGACGTGCCATACGGGCTGGTTGTCCCGCCGATCGGGGTCGTCTCCACATAGGGTACCGGTGAATTGGCTCCATAGACGGTGGCGGAGGAACTGAAGATGAAATCATGTACGCCGGCACGGCGCATAGCATCCAACAGTACCAGCGTGCCGGTGACGTTATTCTGATAATACTCGAGAGGTTTGCGCGTTGACTCCCCGACGGCCTTGAGGCCGGCGAAGTGGATCACGGCAGTGATCTCATGCGCACCAAAGATGCGATGCAGGCATTCGGCATCCTGGACGTCCCCCTGATAGAATACGGCGGATTGCCCCGTAAGCTTTTCCACGCGGCTTAATGACTCGGCAGAAGAGTTCGACAAGTTGTCCAATACCACCACGTCTTCGCCACGTTCCAACAGAGATAAAACGGTGTGAGACCCAATGTAACCGGCACCACCGGTAACTAGAATTGCCATATCAACCCCTTATACTTCGGCAACACCCTTGGTTTGCCAAAAACACCCCATTGATAATGGATGTATCGTACAACCTTCTGAGCGCACCATGAAGAGAGAGCGGCAAAAGCCGCCCTCATCCCGGACTCTTCAATATGCTAAGCGTTAAATTTTTGCAGCGAGCAGCGCAAGAATTTCATCAGTTTTCTCTTGCATCAGCGCAACATCAGCACGCGATTCGACATTAAGACGCACCACCGGTTCCGTATTGGAGGAACGCAGATTGAAACGCCAGTTTGCAAACGTCATGCTGATGCCATCGGTATAGTCCACCTCGTCGGCATGCGCTAAATAGTGTTGCTTAACGCTTTCGATAGACACGGCCGGCTGAGTCAGCTTGATATTGATCTCACCGGAAGACGGATAGGCGACAATGCGATCCTGTACCAGCTGCCCCAGAGTTTGTCCCTTCACGCTGACCAGTTCAGCGACCAGCAGCCACGGAATCATGCCGCTGTCACAATAAGCAAAATCACGGAAATAGTGGTGGGCGCTCATCTCCCCGCCATAAATGGCATCTTCCGCACGCATACGTTCCTTAATGAAAGCATGGC
>OBVS01000323.1_pt1 | contig 12222 bp, 10 predicted proteins | sample 1476211 | NCBI WGS metagenome assembly OBVS01 (sample SAMEA2580025, study PRJEB22360) | human gut metagenome | biome: human gut; feature: human-associated habitat; material: faeces | place: Denmark | collected 2008/2010 | reverse complement strand
CTGGTAATGGAATTGATACAATTAATGCACCGAATACAGGGAATAAGCCCGCTAGTGCTAGAAGCACACCGGTTAGCGCAACCACGTGACGACTTGCCACGCCAGTTAGAGAAATGACTCCAATGTTTTGTGAGAATGAAGAGAATGGTGTGGTGGACATAATGGCGGCTAAAGCAGAGCCTAAACCATCGGCTAAAACCCCGCCGCGTAAATGTCTGCCGGTGATTTCGGTTTTGGTAGCATTACCTAGGGCTAAGAAGTTACCACTTGATTCAACGATCGTCACTAAATAGGCAATAGACATACCGATAATGCCTGAAATTGGGAAGGCTAAACCAAAGTGTAGTGGTTGTGGAATCGCGAAAGTTTGTGCTTGTTTTACGCCTTCAAAGCTTACCCAGCCCATAGCTAAACAAACGATATAACCAGTCATCATCCCAATAACGATGGCGGCAGCAGAGAAAATCCCTTTACCCCATTGCACGAGAGCGACCACGATCACTAAGACAAAGCTTGCCATCATTAAATTTTCTGGCGTCGCATAATTCGCATCACCACGTTGACCACCTGCAAACCAGTCAACGGCAACTGGAATCAGGCTTAAGCCGATCATCATAACGACAGTTCCCGTCACAAGTGGTGGGAATAATTTACGAATATAGGGCATGAAAAAGCTGCCGATAATCATCACTAATGAACCAATGAGAGAAGAGCCTAATATACCAGCGATGCCATATTCACTGAAACCAATGGCAAGTGCAGCAGCAACGAAAGTAAAACTGGTCCCCATCACACTTGGTAAACGAATACCAATAGGCCCTAAGCCTTTACATTGGATAACGGTTACCACTCCAGAAATTAAAAGCGCCGCATTAACTAACGTAATAGTATCTTCGGTTGGTAATTTTAAGACGTTACCAATGACCAATGGTACGGCAATAATTCCCCCTAATGCGGCAAGTAAATGTTGTGCGGCAAGGAGTAAACTCAATCCGAAAGGTGGTTTGTCTTCCACTGTATAAAGCAGGTTGTTATTCATTTGGTTTCCCTAAGTAAAAAAATTGTGCGAATTATACGTTAATTTTTATTTCAGGCAAACGTTTGCGTAAATAAAATAAAAAAGTGCGGTTAAAAATCATCTTGTTTTTAACCGCACTTTTTCGGTTTTAAAGGTTACATCCAGAAGATATAAGCAATTGTCCCGATAATTAGCATACAGGTTAAATCAATAAATTTACCCACGCGGATCATTTCGGATTGTTTCACAAAACCTGTTGAGTACACAATCGCATTCGGTGGTGTCCCGACCGGCATCATAAAGGCACAAGATGCCCCTAGGCCGATAATCATCGCAAAACCAAGCGGTGGCATATTCAGTGCTTGTGCGATGGAAATAAAGATTGGAACCAGTAAAGCTGCACTTGCAGTGTTTGACGTAAATTCAGTCAAGCAGACAATAAAGGCTGCAACAATTAATGCCATCACATAGTAGTGACCGCCTTCAATAATGAAGACAATACCATCTGCCATGATTTTACTTGCACCAGACTGAGTCAATACCGAGCTTAAGGTTAAACCGCCACCGAAGAGGAACAGTACACCCCATTCTGTATTTTCTTGCACTTGTTTCCAACTTGCGATACCCGTTACACAAATGACAATTGCTGCGGAGAGTGCAACCATACTGTCAAAGCTGCCAATAGGTTTTGGCAAACCTAATGATTGAGAAATAATTGGGTTAAGGTACCCACCAAAAATCCACAGAATTGCTACAGTGATAAAAATGACCAACGTTAAAACACGTTGTTTGGTCATGTGAATTTTTTCAAATTCAGCAGCAAAACGAAGGCCTAATTTAGGTTTAAATACAAGATATAACCAACCAATAATAAGCGGGAATAAAATTAACATGACTGGCGTGCCATACATTAACCAGTCAGCAAAACCTAAATGAAGTTGGGAGGCTGCAATCGCATTAGGTGGGCTTCCCACAAGTGTTCCCATCCCGCCAATGGTGGCACTATAGGCAATCCCTAATAACACGAATACGTAAGTATTGTGATCTTTATTACGGTCTAACTGACTTAAAATGGTCATTGAAAGCGGGATCATCATTGCCGCCGTGGCCGTATTACTCATCCACATAGATAAAAATGCCGTTGCTAAGAAAAGGTAAAGCACCGCAACAAAAAGGCGACCTTTCGCTAATTGCATGATTTTATTCGAAATCATTTTGTCAATTTTTTGCACATTTAATGCAGTAGCAAGGGCAAAACCACCAAAGAATAAGAAAATGGTCGGATCCGCAAAGGCAACAAGCGCTTCACGACTATTAGCCAATCCTAACAGAACAGATAAAATAGGCACGAACAATGCAGTGATCGTTACACTGACGGCTTCGGTAAGCCATAAAATGGCTACAAATGCGAGTAAAGATAATCCTTTATTTGCCGCAGGTTCAAAAGGAAGGGTATTAAGTAAAATAAAAAAGAGCGCGACATCAAAGAGGAATATAATGGTTTGTTTATTCCATGCTTTTCGTTGAGAATTGGTGAAGGGGATTGATTGCATATTTCTCCTTATATTTTTTATGGCCGCCGATTGTAGCACAAGAGTAATTAATCAGAAAATAATGCATACTAAAAATTGATTAGTATTAAAGCAAAGTACGGTCAAAAACTTCCTGATTTTTGACCGCACTTTATGGGTGGAATATTTGTTTAACGGGATAAAATCGCTTTCACTTGTTTTTGTAATGTTGGTACTATTTCTTGTTCAAACCACGGATTCTTCTTGAGCCAAATTTGGTTGCGTGGAGAAGGGTGAACGAGCGGAAGAAATTGAGGGAGAAAATCACGGAAATGGTGAACCGTCTCAGTGACATTAAGGTTATTTTCCGGCAAATAGTATTTTTGTGCATATTGTCCAATAAGAATCGTCAGCTCAATATTAGGCAAATTAGCGAGAATTATCGGATGCCATTTTTCTGCGAAGCCTTTGCGCGGTGGTAAATCACCGGATTTGCCTTTTCCAGGGTAATAAAAGTCCATCGGGATGACAGCAAACAAACCAGAATGATAGAAGGTATCGCGATCCACACCGAGCCATTCACGTAGGCGATCACCGCTTTTATCATTCCAATATAAACGACTTTCTTGGGCTTTAATTCCAGGGGCTTGTCCGACAATATTAATGCGAGCTGTCGTTGGTGCAGCAAAAAGCGGTTCAATGCCTTGTGACGTAAAAGATTGATTGTCGGGGTCTTGCATAATGGATTGTGTGATTTGACTAAGTGTTGGCATGATTCTTCCTTATTTATTGAAATAAAAATAGCTCACTTTTGATGAGCTATTTTATCATAATCAATATTGCGACATTATAGGTGTTTCACTCGACGTTTTACTTCTTCCTGTTTGCCCGCATTGAATGGACGAGCATCAGGACTGCCGAGATAACCACAAACACGTCGGGTTACGGATACTTTTGCACTGTCATGATTACCACATTTAGGACAAACAAAGCCTTTGCTTGTGCAATTAAACTCTCCCGTGAAGCCACATTCGTAACATTCATCAATTGGCGTGTTGGTGCCGTAATAAGGCACGCGATCGTAGCTATAATCCCACACATCTTCGAGTGCTTTGAGGTTATGTTGAATGTTAGGGTATTCGCCATAACAGATAAAGCCGCCACTTGCTAGTTCAGGATAAGGCATTTCAAAGTCTAATTTATCGTATGGATTGACTTTTTTCTCTACATCTAGGTGATAGCTATTAGTGTAGTAGCCTTTATCGGTAACGCCTTCAATGACACCAAATTGTTTGGTATCTAAACGACAGAAGCGATCGCACAAGTTTTCACTTGGTGTGGAATAAAGGCTAAATGCATAGCCGGTTTCTTTTTGCCATTGTTTTACCGCTTCGCTTAAACGACGCACAATCGCAATACCTTTTTCACGTAGTTGTTCATCGTCAAAAATATGTCCCTTTTTATACAGTGCGTTGATGGTTTCATGAATGCCAATATAGCCTAAAGAAATTGATGCTCGTCCATTTTTGAAAATATCCGCAACATTATCATCGGCTTTTAGTCGAACGCCGCAAGCGCCTTCCATATAGAGAATTGGCGCAACACGAGCTTTGGTATTTTCTAAGCGCGCAATACGGGTAAGTAAGGCTTTCTTCGCGAGGGCTAAGCGCTCATCTAAAGTGCGGTAGAATTTTTCTTCATTTCCTTGTGCTTCCAGAGCAATGCGAGGTAGATTCAGACTTACCACGCCTAAATTATTGCGACCATCATGCACTTCATGACTGTTTTCTTCATAAGCACCCAAGAAGCTACGACAACCCATTGGGGCTTTGAATGAGCCAGTGACTTTAACCACTTGATCATAGTTTAAAATATCTGGATACATGCGTTTTGAAGCGCATTCTAATGCCAGTTTTTTAATGTCATAGTTTGGATCTTGTTCGTTTTGGTTCATGCCTTTTTTAATGGTAAAGACCAGTTTAGGGAAGACGGGCGTTTTATGATTTTTACCCAAGCCACGAATACGGTTTTTCAAAATCGATTGCTGAATTAACCGTTCTTGCCAACTTGTACCTAAGCCAAAACCAAAGGTAACAAATGGCGTTTGACCATTTGATGTATGGAGCGTATTGACTTCATATTCAAGGGATTGGAACGCATCAAAACATTCTTTTTCAATTAGTGCTTTCGCATAACCTTCCGCATCCGGAACTTGCCATTGGGCGGCATTTTTCAAATGTTTTTCGAAGCTGAGTTGAACATAAGGTGCAAGTACTTCATCAATACGATTAATGGTTGTACCGCCATAAATATGGCTGGCGACTTGAGCAATAATTTGTGCAGTAACCGCTGTTGCTGTACCGATAGATTTAGGCGGCTCAATTTCAGCATTACCCATTTTAAAACCATGTGAAAGCATGCCTTTTAGATCAACGAGCATGCAGTTAAACATTGGGAAAAATGGTGCGTAGTCTAGATCGTGATAGTGGATTTCCCCTTTTTCATGGGCTTCAATAACATCTCTTGGTAGAATATGACGTTTGGCATAATGTTTTGCGACAATGCCTGCCAGTAAATCACGCTGGGTAGGGATAACTTTCGCATCTTTATTTGCGTTTTCATTAAGCAATTCCACGTTGCTTTGCTCAATCAGTCCTTCAATTTCTTTGGTTAATTGGCTGCGTTTTTCACGTGCAAGGTCGCGATCGTGACGATATTCAATATAAGCACGAGCAATTTGTGGATACTTGCTTGTCATTAAGTGATCTTCAACAATTTTTTGAATCTGGTTGATATCAATTTCATGCTGATAATGACTAAAAATTTCAGTATTAATTCGCTGGCTCAGCTCATGAATATAAATTTCATCAACAATATTGACCGCACTTGCTGCTTTTTTGATTGCATTAGTAATGCGTTGTAGGTCAAACCCAATTCGTGAACCATCACGCTTAATCACGAAGAAAGCATTCATTTTATGACTCCTGTAAGGTAGCTATGAAAAAAATTGAAAGTACTATATATAGTTTTATTTAATAGATCAACACACAATATATAGTGTTATTTTGTGTTTTTTGATGGGTGGAATTGAATTAAAACCTTGGTAAATCTGGAAAACTAGAGTGTTTTTGTTGAGAATTATTCTCAAATTATTTTTTTAATAAATTTGATCTGAATCAAGTTTTTTAGCAATAAAAAACGGACGAAAAATCGTCCGCTCTTTAAGTCATAGAAAAGAAATTAAGCTGCAACCATTACCATAGCTGGGCGAATCACACGACCATTTAAGGTATAGCCTTTTTGTAAAACGGTGGTGATTTGGTTGCTTTCAAACCCTTCAGCTGGTTGCATCGAGATGGCTTGGTGGAGATCTGGATTAAAGGTTTCACCCACTGCACCAACAGGTTCGACACCAAAGCGAGAAACCGTTGAGAGTAACTCTTTTAAAGTCAGCTCAACACCAGCGAATAGGGCTTTGATGTTTTCATCTTCCTTATTAGCAGGCGTTGCAAGCGCGCGCTCTAAGTTATCAATGGTATTTAAAATGTCTTTTGAAAATTTTTCGAGCGCAAATTTATGCGCTTTTTCAATATCTTGTTCGCTACGGCGACGCATATTGTCAATTTCTGCACGCGTGCGAAGCAATAAATCTTGTTCTTTTTTAGAGGTTTCCTCTACTTGTGCTTTTAATTGTTCTTCAAGCTCTTGTACACGAGCGATCGCTTCTTCTAACGGATCTTCCGTTGACGTGGTTTCCTGTTGAACTTCTTCAACAAGTTCTTCATTTTCATTTAAGTTTTGTGCTTGTTCTGACATCTTTTTCTCCATTTATCAAAAATTAGTGCTATTTTAGCAAAACTGAATTGCTATGTAATATAATGGCTAAAATTTTAAATTCAAGTGCGGTCAGAAATCGGTGAGTTTGCACTTGGGAGCAATCATAGTTATGGATGAATTAGTCAAATCATTTAAAACCATCGCCTTGATGGGAAAACCACGTCGCGATATTAATTTGCAAATGCATAAAAACTTGTATCAATGGCTGAAAGAGCGAGGATATCGAGTTTTAGTGGAAAAAGACGTCGGTGAAAAATTTGGTTTACCGGAAGAGGTGTTAGCGACAGTTGAACAAATCGGTGAGCAAGCACAACTTGTGATTGTGATCGGTGGTGATGGCAATATGCTAGGGCGTGCTCGTATTTTGGCTAAATATCATATTCCAATGATTGGTATAAACCGAGGTAACTTGGGCTTTTTGACCGATATCGACCCGAAAAATGCTTATGCACAGCTTGAAGCTTGTTTGGAACGCGGCGAGTTTTTTGTCGAAGAGCGTTTTTTATTGGAAGCTAAAATTGAACGCAATGGGGAAATTATTTCTAGCGGTAATGCAGTAAATGAGGCGGTGATTCACCCCGCTAAAATTGCGCACATGATTGATTTCCATGTTTATATCAACGATAAATTTGCCTTTTCTCAACGTTCAGACGGGTTGATTGTTTCCACTCCAACAGGTTCAACGGCTTATTCGCTTTCCGCTGGTGGCCCGATTTTAACACCAAATTTAAATGCGATTGCTCTTGTGCCGATGTTCCCGCACACGCTTTCTTCTCGACCATTAGTAATTGATGGAGACAGTAAAATTTCAATTCGCTTTGCAGAACATAACACTTCACAGTTGGAATTAGGCTGTGATAGTCAAATTGCACTCGGTTTTTGCCCAGATGATGTGGTGCATATTGAAAAAAGCCCGCATAAACTGCGTTTGTTACACCTGAAAAATTATAATTATTACAATGTATTAAGCACGAAATTAGGATGGCTTAAAAATTTCTAATCCAAAAAGTTAAAAATTTCTTTACTGTATATTATATCAGTTATAATATATGGATATACAGTTAAGGAGATTTTTTATGCTAACCCAACTTACTATCAATAATTTTGCAATTGTTCGTCAATTAGAGATTGAATTGGCGAAAGGAATGTCTGTGATTACGGGGGAAACCGGCGCAGGAAAATCTATTGCTATTGATGCGTTGGGATTATGCTTGGGGCAGCGTATTGAAACTTCTATGGTTCGAGAAGGGCAGGAAAGAGCTGAAATTTGCGCGACATTTTTTATTGAACCAACTAACCCCGCTTATCAATGGTTGCAAGAGCAAGAATTGCAAGATCCTGATAATCCCTCTGATTGTATTCTACGTCGTGTCATTAATGCAGATGGGCGTTCTAAAGCCTTTATCAATAGCACGCCCGTATCGGCTTCCCAATTAAAAGAAATAGGACAATATCTTATTCATATTAATGGGCAGCACGCTTCACAATTATTATTGAAAAATGATTATCAGCTTCAGTTGGTGGATACATTTGCGCATCACAATGATTTACTCGCACAAATGCGAGAAGATTATCGAGCATGGAAAAATCTTCAAACGCAAGTTAAAAATTTCCAACAAAAAGTCGCTGAAAATGAAGCGAAGAAACAACTTTTACAATATCAGGTAGAAGAGTTGGATGAGTTTGCCCTTCGTCCAAATGAATATTTAGAATTAGAAGAGGATCAACGTCGTCTATCAAATAGCGAACAGCTGACACAGTTATCACAATCAGCCTTACAGCTACTCAGTGAAAATGAGACGGTGAGTATCGATTCTATGCTTTATCGTGCGACACAGTATATTGATGAATTAAGTGAGTTAGATCCTCGATATGTTTCCGTTCAAACAATGTTGAATGATGCACTTATCCTAGTGCAAGAGGCGACAAGTGAAGTCCAACATCTTGCATCTCATATTGAGCAAGATCCGATGTTATTACAAGAGATTGAGCAGCGTTTAGGTCAAGCTTTACAACTCGCTCGCAAGCACAATGTGAAACCTGAAGAGTTAGTGGAATGGCATCAAAAATTAAAAGCAGAATTGACCGCACTTTTAGATTTTTCAGAAAGTGAAGAACGTCTGATTCTGGAAGAAAAATCCGCCTTTGAGAAAATGCAACATACGACAAAACAATTACATGAAAGTCGTTGCCAAGCAGCAGGGAAATTAGCACAGCAGGTTACACATTCTATCAAAGGACTTGCAATGGAAAATGCCGAGTTTTTCATTGAAGTGAATTCGGATTTAACTAAAGTAGCGGCAAATGGAGCAGATAATGTCGTCTTTACTTTACGCAGTAATTTAGGACAACAAGCGCAACCGCTAGCAAAAGTGGCATCAGGTGGTGAATTGTCTCGTATTTCATTAGCGATTCAAGTCTTAACGTCCGATCAATCGGCGATTCCAACGCTGATCTTTGATGAAGTGGATGTTGGTATTAGTGGAAAAACCGCGAGTGTAGTGGGTAAATTATTGCGTCAATTAGGTGATAAATGCCAAGTGCTTTGTGTGACCCATTTACCACAAGTAGCATGTCACGGACATCATCAATTTAATGTTGAGAAATTTACCGTTGATGATAAAACAGAAACTAAAATGACCGCACTTTCTCAAGAAGAGAGAGTTCCAGCTCTTGCAAGATTACTCGGTGGCAGTGAAATTACAGAACTTGCCTTGGCAAATGCGCAAGAAATGTTGGATTTAGTGAAGTAGATGAATTTTGCCTGAAAGCTTATTTTCTTGTCACATTTCAAAAATACTTGATAGGAATGCTTGCGTATTAGTCAAAAAAGCGTATTATAGCCGTCTATACGTCAATACATCCAAAAGAAGAGAACTTATGTCTAGCTATTTATTTACTTCTGAATCCGTTTCAGAAGGACATCCAGATAAGATTGCCGATCAAATTTCTGATGCGGTACTTGATGAAATTTTAAAACAAGATCCTAAAGCACGTGTGGCTTGTGAAACCTATGTAAAAACAGGGATGGCGTTAGTCGGTGGTGAAATTACCACATCAGCATGGGTTGATATTGAAAACCTTACTCGCCAAGTGATTTGTGATATTGGTTACAAACACTCAGAGATGGGCTTTGATGGAAATTCTTGTGCCGTATTAAATGCGATTGGTAAGCAATCATCTGATATTAATCAAGGCGTGGATCGTGAGAATCCATTAGATCAAGGTGCGGGTGACCAAGGGATCATGTTTGGTTATGCAACAAATGAAACCGAAGTCTTAATGCCAGCAGCGATTACTTATGCGCATCGTTTAATGGAAAAACAAGCGGAAGTACGTAAAAGTGGAAAACTCGCGTGGTTACGCCCTGATGCGAAAAGCCAAGTCACTTTAAAATACGAAGATAACAAAATCGTAGGTGTAGATGCGGTAGTGCTTTCTACACAACATAGTGAAGAAGTTTCACAAAAAGAAATTTACGAAGGCGTGATGGAAGAAATCATCAAGCCAATTTTGCCAAGTGAATGGTTATCTCAACAAACAAAATATTTCATTAACCCAACCGGTCGTTTTGTGATTGGTGGTCCAATGGGCGACTGCGGTTTAACGGGTCGTAAAATCATTGTTGATACCTACGGCGGAGCTGCTCGTCATGGTGGAGGTGCATTCTCGGGTAAAGATCCATCAAAAGTAGACCGTTCAGCCGCTTATGCCGCGCGTTATGTGGCGAAAAATATTGTTGCAGCAGGTCTTGCAGATCGTTGTGAAATTCAACTTTCTTATGCAATTGGCGTGGCTGAGCCAACTTCTATCATGGTAGAAACCTTCGGCACAGGAAAAGTATCAAACGAAGTATTAGTTAAGTTAGTGCGTGAATTCTTTGATTTACGTCCTTATGGTTTAATTAAAATGTTAAATTTAATTCAACCAATCTATCGCCAAACTGCCGCGTATGGACACTTCGGCCGTGAACAATTCCCATGGGAGAAAGTGGATCGTGCAGAAGAATTGCGAGCAGCAGCCGGTCTTAAATAAGTAAATAAATGTGTATGATAAAAACCGCTAAATTAGCGGTTTTTGTTTACTTAACATGATGATGTCATCTCAAACTCAGTTTCGGCATTTAAAAATGCAGGTTCAGCGCAAACTTGCAGAAACATTACAACTGGCTGAAAATCACTTTCAACGGAAATTTCCTATTCCGACAATCAGTTATGACTTGCGAGGTGTAAAGGCCGGCGTTGCATACTTGCAGAAAAATGAGATTAAATTTAACCGCACTTTGCTACTCGAGAACTCAGATGAATTTATTCGTCAGGTGGTTCCACACGAATTAGCCCACCTTATTGTGTATCAAGTATTTGGTCGGGTGAAACCGCATGGACGGGAATGGCAAGCAGTGATGACACAGTTATTTAATCTTCCGGCTGATACTTGCCACCAATTTGATGTGGAAAGTGTACAAGGTAAAATGTTTGCTTATCAATGCGAATGCCAGACCCATTATTTAACGATTCGTCGGCATAATCGTATTCAACGCGATAAAATTGCTTATTTATGCCGAAAATGTCACGAAAAATTGGTTTTTCATAGTGAAAATTAATGAGTGCTGTGATATATTCCTAACGTTTTCAATCAAATAACAGGGGTTATCCAATGAAAAAATCATTATTAGCTATCGTTGTCGGTGCATTAGCAGTTGCTTCAACTGCAAATGCTGGTTTATATGCGGAAGGCGATCTAGGTCTTTCAAAAACTAAATTAAGCAATGGTGGTTCAAGCAAAACTAAAGTTGAACCTCGTGTTGCAGTGGGTTACAAATTAGGTAATGTGCGTGTAGCAGGTGATTATACTCATCACGGCAACTTCCAAGGTACTAAAGTTCAAGGTTTAGGTGCGACAGTATTCTATGACTTCGATACCAACTCTCAAATTGAACCTTATGTTGGTGCTCGTCTTGCGGCTAACCGTTTCAAATTTGAAGACCGAGCAGAACAACGTTACAAAAGTTCTTCTGAAACTAAAGTGGGTTATGGTGTAGTTGCGGGTGCTAAATATAAATTAGCAGACAAAGTGTATGCAAACGGTGGTTTAGAATATAACCGTTTAGGTAGCTTTGACGATACTAAAGTGAATAACTATGGCGCTAAAGTGGGCGTAGGTTACGAATTCTAATTTCCCTTTTGAAAAGTGCGGTTGATTTTTACCGCACTTTTTCTTTTGGATGTAAAAGTTTGTATCGTGTTAATCTATTTGTGATTAATTCATGTAGCAGTTAAAATCCTCAGTTCTAAATGAAATCGAGGATTTTTTATTTTTAGAGGTGAGAATATGATTATCGTTTATGGCATTAAAAACTGCGATACGGTAAAAAAAGCATTGAAGTGGTTAACTGAACATAGTATTGAACATAAATTGCATGATTACCGTGTCGATGGATTAGATACTCAATTCTTACAACGAGTAGAAGCACAATTTGGTTGGGAAAATTTAGTCAATAAACGTAGTACAACTTGGCGTAATCTTGATGAAAATGTGAAAAATACACTCTCAAAGTCCACTGCACTTTCCGTATTAGCTGAAAATCCAACGTTAATTAAACGACCGATTATTTTGCAAGATGGTAAGACATTGATTGGCTTCAACGAAAAAGAATATAGCGCAGCATTTGCTTAAAAGAACAGTATTTCTTAGGAGTTTTTATGAAAGAAAAAGTGATTTCTTTGGCACAAGATCTCATTCGTCGCCCCTCTATTAGCCCAAATGATGAGGGCTGTCAGCAAATGATTGCGGAACGTTTAGAAAAACTCGGCTTTCAAATTGAATGGATGCCTTTCAACGATACGTTAAATTTAT
>OBVS01000322.1_pt1 | contig 12329 bp, 8 predicted proteins | sample 1476211 | NCBI WGS metagenome assembly OBVS01 (sample SAMEA2580025, study PRJEB22360) | human gut metagenome | biome: human gut; feature: human-associated habitat; material: faeces | place: Denmark | collected 2008/2010 | reverse complement strand
TTATTCGCGAGTTGATAGGCGATAAGCCACATGTAGTGATTTTAAATAAATGCGATTTGGCAAATCCAAAAGCTACAAAAGAATGGATTGAATTTTTTAAAAACGAAGGTATTCATGCTATTGCTATTGATTCTAAAAATGGCAAAGGAAATAAGCAACTCGTGAAAACCGTAGAATCCTTAGCACAGCCCATCATCGATAGATGGCTAAAAAAAGGAATTAAAGGTCGTACAGTACGTACTATGATTCTAGGGATACCCAATGTAGGTAAATCTACACTAATTAATAAACTAGCTGGATCAGCAGCAACAAGAACTGCTAATAAACCGGGTCATACTCGGGGTCAACAATGGGTAAAAGTAGGTAAAAATCTAGAATTATTAGATACGCCAGGTGTATTATGGCCTAAGTTTGAAGACCAACGTGCAGCAGCTCGGTTAGCGATGACGGGAGCTATTTCTGACGATGTGTATGATTTAGATTCTGTTATCAAGCAGTTGTTGGCATATTTAGAAGAGCATGAACCGACATTATTGCATGAGCGTTATAAATTGACGGAAGAAGAGCGTACATCCGTAGATACCATGTTAGAGGCTATTGGTCGTCGTCGTGGTTGTTTGGTAAGCGGTGGCGTCGTGGATTATGACAAGGTGCGCCGTGTGATTTTGACGGATTACAGAAATAATAAATTGGGATACATTACCTTTGATGGCGTCGATGAGGAGCCGTACTATGTTGACGAAGAGTGAGTTTGAGGAACTTAAAGTTAAAGATATTAAAAATCTACTGCAAGGTGAATGCCCTTTTGATTATGTACAATGGGCATTAGAAGATTCTCGTGAATCTGTGAAACACGCAGCTGGTGTGTATTTACGAAAGCAGAAAAAAGTCTTAGAAGAGCAACAGCGTTTAGAAACTATGTACGCTTATGAAGAAAGCTTTTACGAGGAAGGCAAATACCTAATCGCTGGTGTAGATGAAGTAGGTAGAGGTCCTATTGCAGGTCCTGTGACAGTAGCAGCTGTTATCTTACCACCTCATTGCAAGCTAGTAGGGTTGAACGATTCAAAAAAACTAACGCCAGAAAAACGAGATACCTTATTTGATCAAATCATGGAGGTAGCAGTGGCGGTACACTGTGTGTCCTATGAGGCAGAAGTCATTGATACACTCAATATTTATGAGGCTACACGACAAGCTATGTATGAGGTGATTCGTAATTTGCCAGTACAGGCAGAGGCTGTATTATCGGATGCGATGAAATTACCAGATTTAGAGGTACCTGTAGAATCTTTGATTAAAGGAGACTCTAAAAGTGCATCTATTGCGGCTGCTTCCATTGTAGCAAAGGTAACACGGGACCGCTTCATGGAATCTATGGACGAAGAGTATCCAGGATTTGGGTTTGCGATCCATAAAGGATATTATACAGATGTACATAAGCAGGCGATAAAAGACCTTGGTATTACGCCATTACATCGTCATAGTTTTGAACCTATCAAATCGATTGTGGCAGGTAAGCCTGTGGAAGAGATATAAATTATAGAGTAGAGATTTAGATACATATAGTTAGTATAGGCTTATACGTAATATGGTAGCTGTCATTTCTAGTAGTTACAAATAATACTATACTGTTTTATAAAAGCATTCTTATAGATTGTTCTATGGGGATGCTTTTTTGCATATCGATAATTGTATATGGATTATAACACTCTTGGTATAGCACACTCCTAACAGTGTGGGTTGTACGGTTTACATTCTTTCATAATGAAAGTAATGTAGAACTAAGGAGGTGCCTATGAACCATATTGAATTAGCTACCAACTATTTGAAAAGCCAAGGCTATGATGTATTGGAACGAAATATACGCTATCGATTTGGTGAAGTAGATATTATTGCTAAAAAAGAAAATATGCTCATTGTAGTAGAGGTGAAAACAAGACGGACCCAAACCTATGGAATGCCCTGCGAGGCGGTGCATTGGAAAAAGAAACAACACATACGTCATGTCATATCTATGTTTTTGGCAACCCGTGATATAGAGTATGAATTTATACGATTTGATGTGATAGAAGTATATGTGCCTCAAGTGGGAGATTCTGAATTACGGCATATGAAAGCGTGTCATTTATAAGATGGGAGGAGTATCATGTATGCAAAAACCTATGGAGTATGTGTGAGTGGTATTGATGGATATGTGGTAACTGTAGAAGTAGATATTAGCCCAGGTCTACCAAGCTTTGATATTGTTGGCTTACCGGCGACCTCTGTGAAAGAGGCAAAGGAGAGAGTGCGATCGGCTATCAAGAATGGGGGCTTTGAGTTTCCTATGAAGAGAATTGTGGTCAATCTAGCACCTGCCCATATTCGTAAAGATGGGTCCTCTTTAGATTTAGCCATTGCCATGGGAATTTTAGCCGCTCAAGAATCGGGAAAACACAAGAAAAAGGAGGTTATACATTGGAATCACCATATATTTATAGGAGAATTATCGTTAGATGGTTCTTTACAACCAGTGATGGGGATGTTATCTATGGTGATGGGAGTGACAAATCAGGAGTTAGGGAATGACAATAATTATCTTTCTATGGTAGAAGATATTATTGTGCCTATAGGAAATCATGAAGAGGCTATTAGTGGGTCCTCTATACCTGTATATGGACTATCTACATTAGCTGAAGTTGTGGAAGTATTAGAAGATCCTGAAAAGAAAGACAATCTATGTGCGCAGATAGCTATAGTGCCATCAAAATATAGTGCGGAAATACTAGATTTACAAGATGTAAAAGGGCAAGTAATGGCAAAACGGGCCTTAGAAATATCTGCTGCTGGTGGTCATCATTTACTGATGACAGGACCTCCGGGTTCGGGGAAAACCATGTTAGCTAAACGGCTGCCATTTTTATTGCCTCCTCTTTCACGGGAGGAGCAACTAGAGGTAAGCCGCATTTATAGTGTAATGGGTTTATTAAAAAGTGGCCGATTAATGGAACAACGACCATTTCGCAGTCCTCATCATACGAGTACATTAGTGGCTATGGCGGGAGGACAACCGCCAAAACCAGGAGAAATTACCTTGGCACATAAAGGCGTTTTATTTTTGGATGAAGCACCAGAATTTCGTAGGCCTGTCATAGAGGTTCTGAGACAGCCCTTAGAAGAACGACAAGTACATATTGCACGGATTGGAATGGCAACTACCTATCCCAGTGATTGTATTGTTGTCATGGCTATGAATCCATGTCCATGTGGATGGTTTGGAACGGAAGAGGATCATCGATGTACTTGTACAGCTACGCAAATTCAAAGATACCAACGAGTGTTATCAGGACCTATTTTGGATAGAATGGATCTAGTAGTACCCGTAGAAAGACCTACTTTAACAGAGATATATGCCCCTAAGGATAAAGTTAGTACAGCGCAAGTACGTAGCCGTGTTATCCGTGCTAGAGCTATGCAAACTGAAAGATATAAAGGAACGAATATTGGTGTGAACTCACATTTAAGTCATAGTGATATAGAAATGTATGTGAAACTTTCTGAGCAAGCTAAAGAATTGCTAGATTCAGCTTTTACCACATTGCATTTGAGTTTACGTAGCTATGACCGCATTATCAAAGTGGCAAGAACAATCGCTGATTTAGCAGAATCTGAGGTGATTTTAACAGACCATGTGGCAGAAGCTTTGAGTTATCGGCAGGTACAGGAGGGATTGTAAATGAAAGACGAAATTTATGCGAGTGCTCTCCAACATGTAGTGGGATTAGGGAATGCAAGCTTAGGTAATTTATTTACCTATTACGAAAGTGCCAAAGAAGCTTGGCATCATGTGTTACATCACAATGTGGAACCATCATTGGGTTGTAAATATGAATTATTTGATGAAATTCGCCGTCCTATCAATGAAAGCTTTCTATTACAATTAGAAGAAGATTTAGAGCGTTATCATATGGAAGTGATTACTTGGGAATCTCCATACTATCCAAAATCTTTATTAGAAATTTATAATAGTCCCCGAGTGTTGTATGGACGTGGGAATATAGAAGTGTTGCAACATACGGATCGTTCTTTGGCGATGGTAGGCGCTAGAAAGTGCTCTACCTATGGTGTACAAGTAGCTAGACACTTCGGACGGGCTTTATCTAATTTAGGCATTATTGTTGTTAGTGGAGGCGCCATGGGAATCGATCGTGCTAGCCATGAAGGGGCCTTGCAAGGACAAGCTCCAACGATTGCTGTTATGGGCTGCGGTTTAAATGTAACCTATCCAAGAACAAACCGAAATTTATTTTTAGAAATTTTAGAAAAAGATGGATTGCTATTATCAGAATATGGACCGCATATGCAAGCAAAGAGTCATCACTTTCCTTCACGAAATCGAATTATCAGCGGTATGACGAGAGGCACTATTGTAGTGGAAGCAAAAGCTAGTAGCGGATCTTTGATTACTGCTGATATGGCTATTAATGAAGGGAGAGATGTATTTACCATACCTGGTAATGTATTGACGCATACTTGTGATGGAAATCATTGGCTTATTCAAGAAGGAGCTACAGTATTAACAGATCCTGAACAAGTATTGCGTGAATATGGTTGGCAAAAAGTCGCAAAGTATAGTAACATGGATAGTAATAAAGTAAACATAGTGAATGAAGAAGAACAAAGTGTATTGAAGGCTATGAATCCTGGTGGAAATACAACGATTGAAGAACTTGTACATAGCACACAATTGCCTTTATCAAATCTTCATACATTGCTGTTACAACTAGAGCTAAAACAAATGATTACACATACCCCTCAGGGGTACGTGCTACATACTTAGAGGAGGAAGATTTTTGGCCATTACTAGATCCTTCGTTACAGGGGAGAAGAAAAAAGACAAAGATACAAAAGAAGTTGTCAAAACAAGCGCCAAAGTACCAGAGTCTAGACCTTTGGTCATGCGTCCGGAACCGGTTGAAATAGAGCATAAACGGACTTTCAAAAAAGATGGAAAAACTTTAATCATCGTGGAATCACCAGCAAAGTCAAAGACCATTGAAAAATTTTTAGGTGATGATTATGTGGTAAAAGCTAGCATGGGCCATTTAAGGGATTTACCTAAAATGCAAATGGTCTATAACTAATGGTTTTTTACCTAGATATTTGAATGTACCAGGTAGAAAGGCTGTTATTGAAGATTTGCGCAAAGAAGCAGATAAGGCGAAGGCTGTGTATCTGGCAACTGACCCTGACCGTGAAGGAGAAGCCATCTCTTGGCATTTAGCACATATTTTAAATATAGATGGTACTACACCATGTCGAGTGACTTTCAATGAGATTACCAAGCATGCTATTCAAGAGGCGATGGCAACACCTAGACCGATTGATATGCATATGGTGGATGCTCAACAGGCTCGCCGCGTATTGGACCGTATTGTTGGCTATAAATTGAGTCCTTTGTTGTGGAAAAAGATTTGTAAAGGACTTAGTGCCGGACGTGTTCAATCTGTAGCGGTACGCATTATCTGCGATCGGGAACGAGAAATTCAAGCATTTATTCCAGAAGAATACTGGACTATCGAAGGTGTGTATCAAACAGCTAAGAATGAACAATTTGATGTGGTAGTGACACACAAAGGTGATGAAAAGCTAACGATTTCTAATGAGATAGAAAGTAATGAAGTGTTACGTGTTATTCGTGACCGTGAAAGTGTAGTTAGTTCTGTACAATCAAAACAACGTAGTCGCAAAGCACCAGCTCCATTTACGACGTCGACGATGCAACAAGAAGGTGTACGCAAGCTGAATATGAATGCAAAACGCATTATGTCTGCAGCACAACATTTATATGAAGGTAAAGAAATTGGGGGCTATGGTCATGTAGGTTTGATTACCTATATGCGTACAGATTCCACTCGGGTATCAAAGGAAATGCAAGAAGCGGCTAAAGCCTATATTCTCAAGACCTTTGGGAAGGAGTTTTATCCGAGTAAACCAAATGTATTTGGAGCGAAGGCGAATGCTCAAGATGCGCATGAAGCGATTCGTCCTACCATGTTGGAATTACCACCTAAAGCGGTAGCGTCCTATCTATCTAGTGATGAGTTAAAATACCTTGATTTGGAATCGATTTTTAGCGAGTCAAATGGCTCCACAGAAAAGTGAAACTATAACTATGCAATTTCATGTAGATGAGTATACATTGAAGGCTTCAGGGAATCGTGTATTATTTAAAGGTTTTACAGAAGTCTATGAAGACGCTAAAAAAGAGGATGACCATATACTGCCAGCCCTAGAGGAAGGGCAAGCTATTATGCCTATCTCTATGGATGGTATACAGCATTTTACGCAACCTCCAAGCCGTTATTCTGAGGCAGGTCTTATCAAAGTATTAGAAGAACAGGGAATTGGTCGGCCAAGTACGTATGCAGCTACTATTGATACGATCTTAAAACGGAATTATGTGGAGCGTAAGGATAAACAATTTATTCCTACTGATTTAGGATTTGCCGTGGTGGAATTTTTAACAACTCATTTTGAAAAGTTCATTAATACGAAATTTACTGCCTCTATGGAGGAAGATTTAGACCATATTGCACAAGGGACTAACTTCTACGAAGCTGTTATCCATTCATTTTATGATAGTTTTGAGAAGGAATTATACACAGCTGAATCGGCTGAGAAGATAGAACTGGAGGCAGAAAAGAGTGGTATCCTTTGTGAAAAATGTGGACATGATATGGTCTATAAACTAGGACCTTATGGTAAATATTTAGCATGTTCTAACTTTCCAGATTGTCGAAATATTAAGTCCATTACAGTTAGCACGGGAGTGACATGTCCTAAATGTAAATCTCATGAGATTTTAGAACGTAAATCCAAGAGAGGTCGTGTTTTTTATGGTTGTGAAGGGTATCCATCTTGTGATTTTACAATGTGGGATAAACCTATTGATAAAACTTGTCCCGTTTGTGGTAGCTTAATGGCTGAAAAAGTATATAAAAATGGAAATAAAAAAGAGTTTTGTTCCAATCCTGACTGTGAAACAAGGCCAAAACGTAAACCTAGAACAAAGAAAGAAGATAAAGAATGAAAGATTTTGTAACTATTATTGGAGCTGGTCTTGCTGGCTCTGAGGCAGCCTATCAATTGGCTAAGCGTGGTATCCCTGTGCACTTATATGAAATGCGTCCCAAAGTGTCTTCACCGGCTCATCATACAGAGCAATTTGCAGAGTTAGTATGCTCTAACTCTTTGCGTGCGAATACGATAGAAAATGCAGTGGGGCTTTTGAAAGAAGAAATGCGTCGTTTAGACTCTTTAATCATGGAATCTGCCGATGCTACTCAAGTTCCAGCAGGTGGTGCCTTGGCCGTAGATCGTCATGCTTTTAGCAAAAGGGTCACAGAACGTATTAAAGAACACCCTTTAATCACCGTGATTCATGAAGAAGTGACAGAGATTCCAGAAGAAGGTATTGTTATTTTTGCAAGTGGTCCACTCACATCAGAAGCATTAGGAACTAAGATTAAAGAGTTAACTGGTTCTAAAGATTTTTATTTCTATGATGCAGCAGCACCTATTGTAACAGCAGAGTCTTTGAATTACGATAAAGTATTTGCAGCCTCACGGTATGATAAAGGGGATGCAGATTATTTAAACTGCCCTATGACAAAAGAAGAATATGATGCTTTCTATGAAGCGTTAACTACAGCTGATGTAGTACAACCAAAAGATTTTGAAAAAGAAATCTATTTTGAAGGATGTATGCCTGTAGAAATTATGGCATCTCGAGGGCTAGATACATTGCGCTATGGGCCTTTGAAACCAGTTGGTCTTGTAGATCCACGGAACAATATTGAGTGGCATGCAGTAGTGCAGTTGCGCAAGGAAAATAAAGAAGCTACAATGTACAACTTAGTAGGCTTTCAAACGCATTTAAAATGGGGCGAACAAAAGCGAGTATTCCAAATGATTCCAGGGTTAGAGAATGCTGAATTTATTCGCTATGGTGTCATGCATCGTAACACATATATTAACTCTCCAGAACTGTTGAACCAAGCATTCCAACTACAATCTAATGCACGATTGTTTTTTGCTGGTCAAATGACAGGTGTGGAAGGGTATCTAGAATCAGCAGCTGCAGGTATGATGGTAGCTATCCAAGTGGCGCGTATGTTGCATGGCAAAGAATTTGTTACATTCCCTAAAACAACGGCTCTTGGTGGGTTAAGCCATTATATTAGTGCTTATGAAGGTTCAAATTTCCAACCAATAAATGTAAATTTTGGTATCATGGAACCTTGGGGAGCTAAAGTACGTAAGAAAAAAGAAAAAAATGCATTAATTGCTCAACGTGCATTAGAAGAATTAGAGGCATTAATTGTAGCAGAAGAGTTACTGTCTTAATGAATAGTTTTGTACTTGACAGATATAGTGCTTTAAATATATAAAGGCAAGAGAATTTTATAATATTTGAAATTTTATAGATAAGAAAAAGAGGAAAGGATTTGCTATGTGCAATCCTTTCCTCTTTATATTTGTTATTAGTTTGATTTTATAGGCATCATTTTGTGTTGAAACTAATGAATTATTATTTTCCTTTTTTGCCTTTCTCTGTAGAGAATATATGTGTATCTGCTGTTCCTTTATAATGAAGGTATAGCCAGATGCCAAAGGATACAGCCATGACAATTAAGCTTGTAACTTGCGCAGATTTAAAGCCTAATGTTAAGTTTACATAATCTCCACGTAGGAATTCTAAGAAGAATCGTAAGCCGGAATACAAGAATGCATATAAACAGAAAATTTGCCCTTTTTTATGAGGGAACATGTTAGCCAATAGTAAGATAACAAACAAAATAATATCTACTTGACCTTCCCATATTTCAGCAGGCCATAATGGTTGATTACCATAAGTGCGGTATGCCAAGGTAGTTTCTGGATAGAGAATACCAAAGTTTCCCCCAGTAGGGTGACCAAAGGCATCACCATTCATGACATTCGCCATACGTCCCACAGATTGACCTACCATAAGGGCTGGTGCAAATAAATCAGCAAATGCCCAAGGGTCAACATGTTGTTTTTTAAAATAATAAATTCCAGCAATAGCACCTAACAATCCGCCGCCTTGGATAGCCATACCACCTTGCCATACGTATGGAATTTCCAATAAATGATTGTGATAGTATCCCCAGTCAAAGAAAAACACATCCCATAGTCGAGCACCGATGATACCAGCTATAGCAACAGTAATGGTGAAATCTACCATATATTTTTCCCATCCCCGGGCATCTTTTTTCATAATGAAGTAGCCTACAATGGCAGCACTAATAATACCTAAAGCGAGAAGTAAACCGTAGGCTCTTATAGGAAAGCCTCCGATAAAAAACAAATACTGATACATAGTACCTCCTAAATATGTTTGTGTAATATACTTGTAATATTCCTACCTTTGTAGTGTACCATAAATTTTAGAGAAATAGTATAGTGTTCCCAATATATAGGCTGAATGTGATATAATATAAAGGTTAAAAGGAGCGCTTATGAAACACTTACAATTTATGAAACATATGGTGCTAGGAATATCGGCATTTAGTTTGTTTGCTTCTTATCCAGTAGCAGAGGCAGCAATCCATATTCCCTTTCCAGCACTTTCCAATGCAACAACAGCAGTAGAACCTGCACAATATGTGGGTCCGATGTTGTATGTCCCAGAAAAGCAAGAAGTTACATTACCTATCACCATGGTATTTGATCCTATAGTATCAGAAACGGCGTATGATAAAAAGTATGTACAGAATGGTACGTCAATCATGTCTCCCAGCTGGTTTGAATTGACTACGACTGGTCTAAAAGCTAGTTCTAAGCTATCCCATGACTATGTGAATAGTTATAAGGAAAAAGGCTATCGCGTATGGCCTTTGATTACAAACCAATTCGATCCAGATATGACTAGTAAAATCCTTGCTAATGAATCTATGTGGGAACGATATAAACAAGGCCTCATTAATTATGCTACAGAGTATGGTTATGACGGATATAATTTTGATTTTGAAAATATTCATTATAAAGATAAAGCACAGCTAACGAAGTTTGTTGATTTTCTGGCAAAAGGGTTACGAACGTATAATCTACATACATCAATAGATGTAACGGGTTATTCTAATAGTGAAAACTGGTCTTTAGTGTATGACCGTAAAGCTTATGCTGATGCAGTAGATTATGTGGTACTTATGGCGTATGATGAAACTTGGGCATCTAGTGATATAGCTGGACCAGTCGCTTCCTATCCATGGGTTAGAAAGCATACAGAGCAAATGCTTTCTGAAGTACCAGCATCAAAACTCGTACTGGGTATTCCATTCTATATGCGTGAATGGTCTGTACCAGTGAAAGGTTCTTGGGAAGGAAAAGCAAAAAGTAAAACACTAGCCATGACCAAAGCGTTGGACTTAGAACGTGAATACAGAGATGTGATGCGCTGGGATGAGCGATTAAAAGGTAATTATTTGACATTAACAAAGAAAAATGATGTCTATGGTATATATGATGAAAAGAAACCATATGAGGGGACACTGACTAAAATTTGGTTTGAAGATCCACAGTCCTTAAGCTATAAAGTGGGTCTTGTAAAAGAATTACAACTTGCAGGAGTCGCGGCTTGGCGTAAAGGTTTTGAAGCTAGTGATGTATGGCCGGTACTGAGTTTTGCTCTAGATGGTGCTAATACAAATAGTACTGAAAAGGAGAAAGCAATTTCAGACAAAAAAGATCATAAAAAAGAACTAAAAAAACAAGAGAAAAAGAAAGATAAGAAGAAAAAATCTAAACATACAGATACTTCAGAAGTGACAAGGGTTTCTAAAGACGGTAAAGAAATTGTGTTAAAGTTTAAGAAACCTCATAAACACTCTGATGAAACAGGTGTTGTAAAGGTTACAAAAGAAAAAAAGCCTTTGCCTAAAGACTAAGATTTGGAGTATACTTAGGAGTATTAATACATACAATTGAGGAGGCATAGCATGTACGAAAAATACGTGGCACAAGACATTGAAAAAAAATGGCAAACATATTGGGAAGAATCTGGGGTATTTAAAACAGAGTATGACCCAAGTAAAGAAAAATATTATGTGTTAGAAATGTTCCCATACCCATCTGGTAACTTACATATGGGACATGTGCGTAACTATTCGATTGGTGATGTAGTGGCACGTTTCAAAAAAATGCGTGGATTTAATGTATTACATCCAATGGGCTGGGATGCATTTGGTATGCCTGCGGAAAATGCAGCTATTAAAAATGGTGTATCTCCTAAAGATTGGACATTAGATAATATTGCCAACATGACACGTCAGCAAAAAGAGTTGGGTTTATCCTATGATTGGGGCCGTGAAGTTGCGACTTGTAAAGAAGATTATTATCGGTGGACACAATGGATATTTCAACAATTTTATAAAAAAGGCTTGGCCTATAAAAAAGAAGCAAAAGTAAACTGGTGTGAACATGATCATACAGTATTAGCTAACGAACAAGTTATTGATGGCAAATGCTGGCGCTGTGATAATGATGTAGTGAAAAAAGACTTAAAACAATGGTTCTTTAAAATTACAGACTATGCAGATCGTTTGCTAGATGATTTAGATACATTGGACCAATGGCCTGACCGTGTAAAAGCGATGCAACGTAACTGGATCGGTCGCAGTGAAGGTACACAATTTGCTTTTTATGTGCCTAAAATTGATAAATCCTTTGAAGTCTATACTACTCGTGTAGATACTTTATTTGGCGTATCTTATGTAGTATTAGCTCCAGAACATCCATATGTAAAAGAATTGATTCAGGATGCTTCTAATAAAGTAGAGCTAGAGGCGTTCATTGAAACATTGCGTAACCAAAGTGATATTGAGCGTACTTCTACAGAAGCAGAAAAAGTAGGTATGTTCACAGGCTCTTATGCGACACACCCTATAACAGGTAAAGAAGTGCCAATTTGGATTGCTAACTATGTACTAGCAGACTATGGTACAGGCGCTGTTATGGGTGTTCCAGCTCATGATGAAAGAGACTATGCGTTTGCGAAAAAATATAATTTACCTGTGAATTGGGTCATCCAAAATACAGCACAAGATTTGGATTTTGCTTCCTTAGATACAGCATTCACTGAAGATGGTATATTGGTGAACTCCGGCGATTTCAGTGGCAAAACTTCTGAAGAAGCGCGTCAAGCATTAGGTGATTACTTCACTGAACAAGGTACAGGTCGTAAAACTGTAAACTTCCGTCTTCGTGACTGGTTGATTTCTCGTCAACGCTATTGGGGGTGCCCAATTCCAGTTGTATACTGT
>OBVS01000319.1_pt1 | contig 12516 bp, 13 predicted proteins | sample 1476211 | NCBI WGS metagenome assembly OBVS01 (sample SAMEA2580025, study PRJEB22360) | human gut metagenome | biome: human gut; feature: human-associated habitat; material: faeces | place: Denmark | collected 2008/2010 | reverse complement strand
GTACCCCATTAATGACTATTTTGTACCCCATTAATGACTATTTTGTACCCCATTAATGACTATTTTGTACCCCATTATTGACTATAAATTTAAAAATTGATAGAATATAGCATAATAGGAAACATAGTAAAAGGTAAACAAGGTGGTATCAAATAGAAAATCCAGTAAAATCTATGAAGAACTAGCTTCTCGTCAAAATTATTTGGTTGTCCAGGCGAATGACTTGGCCAAAGCATTTGGTAATTTAAAAGCTTTTGAACACAAGGTTTTAGACTACTGTTTTTCATCTGTAACGAAAGATAGTAGAGTTGGTGATGTCTTTACGGTTCATAGTCTTGACATTATGAAGCACTTTGGCTTAACTAAAAACGGTCAGAATTATAGACGGATTGCAGAAGCTTTTTCGAGACTTAACGAGAATACAGCCCTATATATCCCTGAAACATTGCCTGACGGTAGACGTTCAATAATCATGACTCAACTTTTCAGCAGAATAAGATTTATTGAGGATGGCCTTGTAGAGTTTAAATTCTCTGAAGATGCTGGACCTTTAGTTTTTGAGTTGAAAAGAAATTACTACTCTTTCCATTTGGATGAGTTAGGAAATGTGAAATCAAAGTATTCTTTGATCTTGATGAAACTTTGGGAAGCATATCGCTTAGGAAATCGAGAATATACAACCATTAAGGGAAGTTTAGAGGAATGGCAAGATTGGTTCTTGGGTGAAGAGAAGTCATGGCCTGCAGGTTTATTTAAGAGGAATGCTCTCATGGTGGCATGCGAAGAATTAGAAATGAAATTCAACGCCGATATAGATTTAACAACTGTAAAAAAAGGACGAAAAGTTATCGGGTATGAGATGGTAATTAGGGATAGACGGATGCCAACCACTGCAGAGGTAATCATAGAAGCAGAGAAAGCATCACATCAGACAGATATCTATGATTTTTTGTAATTTGAATATGTATTAAGAATGAGGACTTGCATATGCAAGTCCTTTTCTAGTTTCTATTTATCTATGATATCTATATCTAATGAAATCTACAATGTTCAAAATAGATACAACGATTTGTAAAGACAAATATGTCGTGAAAATTATTTTTTCCATAATCCTTCTCCTTTATTTTTTCTTTATACTTATATTATTCTCATTTTTTGCTCTAACTATAGCTATTTTGAAAATTTTTTTGATAAAAAAACCCCGTTAAAACGGGGTGTAGTAAGGAGACTTAACAAAGTTATTAATTTGTTATTATTTATCTTCGTCTTTTTTAAAGATGTTTTTAACACCGTCAACAGCGCCTTCAATAGCGTCTTTTGCATCTTCAGCGACTTCTTTCACTTTAGAAGCAACTTTTTCAGCAGCTCCTTCGCTTTCAAGTTCTTTGTCACCTACCAATTTACCAACGCCTTCTTTGATAGATCCTGCTGCTTGGTTGAATTTTTCTTCTGTAGACATAAGTATGTCCTCCTTTTATTTTTTTCTAAATTAGCAATTATTGAACACGTGGTTCTGCTTTGGCTGCAGCGTCTTTAACAGTTTCAACACCTTCACCAACTTTTTCTTGAACGAATTCAGCGCCTTCGCCAAGTTTTTCTTGTGCTGCTGCGACACCTGAACCGATACCAGATTTCACTCTAGACAATTGTTCTGACGCGAACTCGCCTGTTGATTCTGCCACGTCAGTTACACGATCTTGAAGGCTAACTGAGTCTTCTTCATGTTGTTCTTTAGTTTTGATGTCAACAACATTAACGTTAACTTCAACTACTTCTAGATCAGTCATTTTCGCAACTTCTGATACGATAACGTCTTTGATTTCCTTGTATAGAGTTGGAACGTTTTTTCTGTACTCTACGATAACGTTCAAGTCAACTGCTACTTGTTCTTTACCAACTTCAACGTTAACACCGTGTGTTACATCGTTAGTGTTAACAATTTTTTCTGTAAGATTTGAGAAGAATCCGCCGTCAACATGTAATAGTCCTGGGACTCTATCTAGTGAAAGACCGATGATTTTTTGAATAACTTTATCTTCGTAAGTTAATTCTCCGCGAACATCTTTAGAAACAACATCTTTTTTTTCAGTATTTACATTTACATTTTTTTCTACGTTTGACATATGAAACTCCTTTATTTATTTAAATAATTCTTCTGTACATAGTATCCCAACCAAATTCCTAGGGCTCCACAGATTAAAACAAACAATGTTTTAAAGAAACCGAAGGATAGGATGAAGCAGGCCAGAATAATACCTACTATACCACATAGAATTGGGTATTGATATTTTTTAAACCATTCCATTTTTTACTTCCTTACTTTACACGACTAACAATTTTCTTAGCTGCTTTTTGAGGGTCATATTCTTTCACTGAAACTTCCAGTTTAACCTCTCGATCAATACCAAAGAATTCTTTCAATCCTTGAGTGATTTCGTTTTGAACTACTTCAAATTTGTTAGCAATGTTATCTGAAAGAACAGCTGTACCTTCTACATAAACGAAACATTTCTTTTTCCGAGTATGTACCTGAATTTTGGGATTTTTGACCATCTTGTGTTCATCCAATAAACATCGAACAAACCCTTCAATAGCTGAATTCTTTAGTTTTAAATTATCATCTTTAGTTCCAAGTTTTATTTCCAGATATTGTTTAGGATAAAATAGGATTACTAACATCCATAATAAAACTAAGATAGACAGGCCTAGAAGCCCCCAAAATACATATCTAGCGAGATAATATTCAAATGATGTCTGTCGCCAGCTAGTCAATTGAATTCCTAAATCACTAACCTGGTGGTAATCTATCAAAATAGGAAGGAAAATTGTCAAGATTAAAATACAGAAAATAAACAATAATATTTTCTTTGATTTTGACATATAAAATCCTTTCAATTAGTGCAACAAACCATAGCTTTACCCGTCATTATAAATTAAAAGCTATAGTCTGCTTTCGAGTAAAACATTAACCTTTTTTACCCAAAAAGAATGATACCACAGAAACTACAATCACTGCACCAACAATAGATGGAATGATAGCCATACCAGCTAGTGAAGGTCCCCAAGTACCAAGGAGTGATTGACCTACTGATGAACCGATTAAACCGGCAAAAATATTAGCAATTACTCCCATTGAGCCACCTTTTTTAGTGATTGCTCCTGCTGCAAGGCCGATAAAGCCTCCGACAATAATAGACCACAACATAATATGCGCCTCCTCATAATCCCAATATATCTGAGTTTAATTTAGTATATCATGATGTGAGAGCGTACTCAAGAAATATGCTCACAAGAAAAAAATTTAGTAAAAATACGCCGAATAAAACCTGTAATGACGGGTTTTATTGCGTTTTAATTTTTTTAAAAATTACTTGAAAATAATCATTGATTTTAGTGCAGCAATAAAAAATACCGAAAAACTAGAAGCAATCACAGAACGATTTAATTTTAAGACGTTCTAATTCCTGCCTAAAATCGCCTCTAAACGATTTTAATTAAGAACCAGGGATTTTAATTGACTGTTAGCTAAAGGCCTCTTATTTGCTCATTAAATGCCTCGAAAAACATTCAAGGGTGTAAAATACCAAATTATAAAGAATAAATTAAGTTCAACTACATGTAAAAAAATATCTTTTTTCTACAACGATGATAGGGTAAAAAGGGTTCTGTTGCAAAGTTTTAAATCTACTATCAAATAAGGTAGAATAATAGAAAAAGATAATTTAATTTCATATTCTCAAAAGATGAGAAAAATTTATATTATCCCAAAAATTTCGTAATACTATCTGCAACATTTTGAATTTGTTCAGGAATGTTTTCGGTTATACCTCCTGCAACATTTTGAATCTGTTCGGGAATGTTTTCGGTTATACCTCCTGCAACATTTTGAATCTGTTCGGGAATGTTTTCGGTTATACCTCCTGCAACATTTTGAATTTGTTCAGGAATATTTTCGGTTATATTCCCCAAAATTTCTTGTGCTTGTTCAGTTAAGTTTTGAAATATATTTTTAAACATTTATAGCTCTCCTTCTATATCTTTTTTATTTGGCAATAATAATCTCAATGAATTTAGCAGAACAACCAGCGTACTTCCCTCATGCAATGTTATGCTTAGTACCACCGAGGTATTTTTCCATAGACTAATATACACTAAAAATAGAACAACTAATAAAGCAAATATTATATTTTGAGTTACAATATTTTTTAATCTTTTAGAAGTTTTATGTGCACTCACAAAATTACCAAGGTCATTATTCATTAATACTACATCTGCAGTTTCTATAGCTACATCCGTGCCATCTCCCATCGCAATACCTACATCTGCTACAGCAAGTGCTGGTGCATCATTCACACCATCTCCGATCATCGCGGTTGGACCATATTTTTCTTTATTTTCATTTATTATTTTTGCCTTTTCATCAGGCATTACATTTGCCTGCACATCTCTTACGCCTAACTGTTTCCCAATTGCCTTTCCCGTTAATACTGCATCACCAGTTATCATAATAGTCTTTATTTGATTCTTATTTAAATATTGAATTGCCGAAATTGCAGTCTTTTGAGGAGTATCTTGAATTGCTATTAAGCCTTCGACTTTATCGTTAACAGCAATAAATACCACCGTTTTTCCTTCATTTTCAAAGTTTTCCTGTTTTTCAATCCATTCTTGACTTACGATTTTAAAAGCACTTGGTTTAGCAATTCGATAGCTTTCTCCTTGGTAGGTTGCGCTCAACCCTGTCCCAAGTTCATTTTCTACTTTGATATCGTAGTCAACTTTTTGAATTTCAAATTTATTAACTATAGCATTTGCTAATGGGTGATTACTTTGCTTTTCCATTGCTACTAATGTATTTCTAAAGGATTCACCATCAAGTTCGGGATTAAAATAGAAATCTACTACTTTTGGTTTTCCTTCTGTCAATGTTCCTGTTTTATCAAAAGCGACAGCTTTTAAATTAATTAAATTTGAAAGAAAATTACCACCTTTAAATAGTATTCCTTGTTTTGCTAAAGATGATATTCCAGCTAATGTTGCAGGAATTGCAGCAACAGCTAATGCACATGGTGAAGCAGAGACTAGAAAGACTAAACTTCTTGAAATTGTTTCCGTTAATGTCCAGCCTAAAAACATTGGAGAAAATATAATTAAAGCTAAAAATATTACTAATACTCCGTTGACATAGTGTGGTTCAAAACGTTTTATGAAATCGGCAGTTGGTGAAAGGTTATTTTGTGACTCTTCAACCATAGTTAATATTTTAGAAAATACTGTATCCTTGCTATCCTTGGATACTCTCATAGTGAATGTACCTGTACCATTAATGGTTGAACCAAAAACAATATCACCAACATTTTTTTCTCGAGGAATACTTTCACCATTTATGGTTGACTCATCAATGCTTGTTGAACCATTAAGTATGATACCATCAGTTGGAACTTGCGCTCCATTCAAAACTTGAAGTCTATCACCTATTTTTAATTTATCAATCGAAACTACTTCTATATTTCCCTCATTATTAATTAAACGAGCTTCCGTAGGATTTAGTTCTATTAGTTTAGTAATTTCCCGTTTACTTTTTCCCTCAACATATTCTTCAAGAAAGTGTGCCCCTGCGAATATAAAGATTAGTAGAGCAGCTTCAACGGCTTCTCCTAAGAAAATTGCACCTATTGCGGCAAGTGTCATTAAAATATGCGTATTAGGAGTAAATCTTTTCTTTTTGACTGTCTCTTTTATGGTATCATCTATCCCTTCAAGCATTACATGATATCCCGATAAAATAGTTGCTATTATGCTAATTAAAACTCTGACTGTACTTGATATTGGGAGTAATAATCCGATGATAAAAATTATTATTCCGATAAAATATAAGCGTAATGCTCTCTTTTCTTTTAAAGCTGTAATTAAGCTTTTCATATTAGATACCTCTTCTAAATGATATAAATATTTTTATATGTTATACTGATATTATAAACTATACCTTTACGGTAAGGTCAAGGAGAAAGAATGGAAAATAAAAATTATTTGACTATAGGAAAACTTAGCAGCTATTCTGGTATACATATCAAGGCTTTAAGATATTATGAGTCTATCGGCATTTTACATCCAGCATTAATTGATGCTAATAATGGTTACCGCTATTACTCTCATGCACATATTCCATATGTGAAAATTATAAAATTATGTGCTGATTATGGAATTCCTCTAGGGACTTTTAACGACTTTGTTAAGTCCGAAACTGAGATCAATTTGATCGAAATCATTAGAAAAGCTAGTAACATATTAGAATTAAAAGAAAAGCAATTAAAAGAGGATAAGCAATTTTTAGAATATATACAAAATGAAATAAGCTTATCTCAAAAACTAGACTCATCAATTAATGTTGATTTAGAGCAAACTCATGAGGATTTTATCTTGATACCTTTCGATGATGTATTTTTTTCAAATAAGTACTATGATACAATTAATAAAACTATCTCTATGTTGAAGGATTTAGAAATAGAATTTTTTAACCGAATTGGGTGTTATTATTCACTCCAGTATGGTAACTACGATAAATTTCTTGCCTTAAAAGTTCGGGGCCACTCATCAAAGTTAAAAAACATAAAAATTTTGCATATTGATCATGTCTGTGTTCAAGCACAACATATTGAACCTGATAAGATAACGGATGAATTAATTAGACTTAAAAAACTTAAGCAAAATTCTATATTAATTCTGGAAACTTACGAAAATCCGTACAACTTTTCAACGCCACATCTGGAATTAAGGATATTATTAAATTAATTGGCAGTTATCTAAAAATACAATACTAGATATGTATCTAGTATTGTATTTTTTAATTTGGGAGTAGGAATACTACATTTTCTGGGCTAATATTTGTTCTAACATTTCCCCAAGGAAATGTCCCACCATATCCAGCTTCTTGAACGTTAAATGTTCCATCTGGGTTCACCCCAGTTACTACTGCCACATGACCATATGGTGAGGTTCGAGCTGTAGTAGACGTTCCATATCCTGTAAAATGGTCAGTAAATCCTGAAGCAATAACTCCTGGAGCCAAATTTGTTCGACGCAAGACTCCTTGACTCACACCATTTGTTCCCCAATAACCTCCATTACCATTTACTATGTTTGCTATATATATTCCTTTAGCGGCAAAGTACTGCCAAACAAAATCGGTACAGCCTCCGCCTGCATAAGGATGGTTCTGTTGCAAAGTTCCCCATAACACCTGATTTATTGTAAAATGTAATAAAAAAGAATGCGAGGACAATAGATGAATCATTTTAAGGGCAAACAATTCCAAAAAGACGTGATTATTATCTCTGTTGGGTATTATCTTCGCTATAATTTGAGTTATCGTGATGTTCAAGAGATGTTATATGATCGTGGCATTAACGTTTCTCACACAACAATTTACCGTTGGGTTCAAGAATATGGTAAGCTGATCTATCAAATCTGGAAAAAGAAAAATAGACAGTCCTTTTATTCGTGGAAAATGGACGAAACTTATATTAAAATTAAAGGGAAGTGGCATTATCTCTATCGTGCAATCGACTCAGAAGGCATGACACTGGATATTTGGCTAAGACGAAAGAGAAATACTCAGTCTGCTTATGCTTTCTTTAAACGACTATACAAGCAGTTTGGGGAACCGAAAGTTATCGTGACAGATAAAGCACCATCAATTGCTAGTGCTTTTAGGAAGTTACAAAAGCAGGGGCTATACAGCGAAACTGAGCACCGGACAGTCAAGTATCTCAATAACTTAATTGAGCAAGATCATAGACCTGTTAAACGTCGAAATAAACTTTATCAAAGTCTTCGTACTGCATCAACTACGATTAAGGGCATAGAAGCATTGAGAGGCATATACAAAAAGAACCGAAGAAATGGAATTATGGATTTGCCCATTCGTTTAAAGCGAGTGGGCTTACATTTGAACCGTAGACGATACAAGTGTCGTGAATGCGGATCTACCTTCTGGGAACGCCTAATATCTGTAGATGAAAAGCGTAGTATGACCAAAAGGCTTTTAAAGTCCATTCAAGAGCAATCCATGTCTAAGACCTTTGTAGAAGTCGCAGAAAGCGTTGGTGTTGACGAGAAAACCATTAGGAACGTTTTTAAGGACTATGTGGCACTCAAAGAACGTGAATACCAGTTTGAAACTCCTAAAATTAGATAGTAAAGAGTCAGATTTAGCTGAAGATTATAAAACAAAAGTTATCCCTCAAATAACTTCTAGTGAAACTGAAGACTTTGATTATATCTTTTTTTACAACAAAGACTTGTTCGAAAAACTATTTGAAGAATATCAAAATTATAAACAAGAAGAATAATAAAGTTTTAATTCTGAAAAAATCATCCTTAATTCTCACATTATGTAGTATTTTTGTTACCTGAAATTGTTATCATCACATCTTTCCGAAAAAGACCAATTTTTCGGAAAGATGTTTTAATGAAACTGCGTATGTCCTTGAGGCTCTAGGGATTTTAGTGATATGTTGCTTACGAAAAAATATGAAAAACGCTCAGAATTGTCGTGTCAGCATCAAAAATGCGTATTTTTTGTATGAAAAAACGCAAATTGGAGTCCGTTATACAAAAAATAGACCTCACCGAGGTCTATTTTGTTAACTCTTCGTACATCTCAAATAATCGTGCAACTGTTTCGCTTTCAGTTAACCACGTTCTCTTCCCATCTACGATTTTTGTCATACCATAAGCTTCCATAACAGCTTTATCATTAACCTGGTGAGCCCGTCTAAGTTCGACTGGCATAGTTAACTCATCATAGAGGTCAGCCAATGAGCTCTCTGGATATAGTGCACGTGCATCAAGAATAGCTTGGGCAGTTTTAGAAATCTTCTCTTTTTGAGCTTCGGTCACTTCCGGCCAAGGGAAGTTGTTGTAAACTATCTTAGCTGAATAACGATAATCAGATTTAAGACGCCCGGCAACCGTACGCATCCATGCCATATGAACATTTGAGGTTAAAATACCGAAGTCATAAAGTGTAGCATCTTCAATAATTGTCGCAGAATCCGTAGGAATTGTGTTCTCGTCTAAAAAACCAATAGGAATATAGCGTCTATTTTCTGATGAAACTCTAGGAACTACCATATACTGTTTAGGATTCTTAGTTTCTCTAAAAACTGAAGGTGTATCAGCCAATTTTTGACGGTCTGGTGCTCCTGCTAATCTAGCCTGACGGCAGAGTTCTATTCGTTCCATAACAAGTGGCATTGAACGTAATTCCTTAGGTGATACATCTACCAACCATAGACAATATCGATCCTTATTATTAATAAACTCAGCAGCTCCAGTCAATCGTTTAATGTATTTTTGAGCTTTAGGCTCGCGTCTAATAAAATCAGCATATTCTTCTGCTTCAATAATTAGATGTCCTCCATCTGCAGGACGATTCCCTGTAGTCATTTTAGTTACTGGGCAAATTGGATTACTAATATTCTCTATAAACACAGTTTTCCCAGATCTTAAGTAAGGATTTAATTCATCGACTAATTCAATGTTTTCTCCATTAAATAGTAATTTGGCATCTTTAGACTCAACACATGACAAACCAATAATCACGCAATGAACAGCAGCCTTATCTTTAGCTTCGCTATTCCATTTAAATGTTTGATGGGCAAAATCTATATGAATCCCAAACCGTTCATAGAGCGGTTTCCAGACACTTGCCACTTGCTCTCCTTGTGTAATTGAATTAGTTGATACCAAAGCAGTTCGGATGGATGTATTCTGCATAATCTGGCTTGCTTTAAAATACCAAGCCGAAACAAAATCAATTTTCCCAGCTGTTTTATATGGTTTCCCGTTTTCATCAACATAGACACTCAATAAATCAGCTTTTTGCTTAGGAGATTGGAGTGAATACCCTAAAAATGGTGGATTCCCAATAATATAGCTCAACTTATCTTTAGAAACTACTGTTTCCCAATCGATTTCTAAAGCATTCCCTTCAACAATATTTGTATAAGACTTAAGTGGCAAGAAATCAATATTCGCAAACACAATATCTTTAGTTTCTTCTAACATTTGGCTTTCTGCAATCCAGAGAGCCGTTTTAGCAACAGAAACAGCAAAGTCATTGATCTCGATACCATAGAATTGATTCAGCTTCACTTTAACAAGTTCTTGACCTAAATCTAATGCTACTGTATCCCCCATATAAAGCTTAATAGCTTCATTTTCTAAGCGTCTGAGGGATATATAAGTTTCTGTCAGGAAATTCCCTGAACCACAAGCAGGGTCAAAGAATGTCAGACTAGATAGTTTTGACTGGAACTGTTTAGATCTTTGTTCAACCGTTTTAAATTGCTTGAATTGACGAATCTCATTCAATTCATCTTTTAACTCATCTAGGAAGAGTGGATCAATAACTTTATGGATATTTTCGATAGAGGTATAGTGCATCCCCCCACTTCGACGTGTTTCTGGGTTTAGCGTTGACTCAAATACTGCTCCAAAAATCGTAGGACTAATTTCTGACCAGTCAAAGTTAGATGAAGCATGTTCTAAAATCAACTCACTAAGCTCGTCTGTGAAGTTTGGAATTTCCAGCTTATTCTCAGCAAACATCCCTCCATTGACGTACGGAAACGCAAGTAGTTCCTCATCTAAGTATGGATCACGTTCTTCAATTGGTGTGTTTAGCACGGAAAATAGGTCAATTAAGCCTCGACGAAAATCACGACTGCTAAAACGAGCCAGATAATCATGGAACATCATGTGGTGTCCAAAAATACCTGCATCCTCAGCGTAAAGACAGAATACTAGACGGACAACAAGTTGGTTAATGGCATGAAGGCTGTCTGGACTATCTGGATTAATGTACTGTTTAAGGAGCCCCTCGTAGATCTCTCCGACTATTTCTCCGGCCTCGATAGAAACCTTCATCTCACGTTCCAGATGCTCATTTGTCTTGTCTATCAGAAACTCTAAACGATAAGCCTCTTTATCTAAATCAGCAAGTTTAATGACTTTTGGTTCACCGTTTGGTTGTTCCATATCATAAACGTAAAATTCTTTGAAATTACACGTTACAATCCAACGGGGACGTTTAGAGTATGGAAGATTAGCTGAATAACGTTTAGCCTGCTGGAACGGAGTCAAGAAGGTCCCGTCCGACTGTTTTATAGCTTTATTTAGATCTTTATCTGCGCCTTTTTGCTCAATCAATACTTTTGTGGTATCGATAAATCCATCGATGAAACTAGTATGATCAAGCATAACTTTATCTTCGAAGGTAATGTATTCCGAAGGTTTTTCAATACCATATACAGACTGAAGCAAATCTAGCCAGAAAGATTGACTATCCTGACGCTCATTCCCACGGCCTTCCCAACGTTTAATAAACGCCTGGGCATTTTTCTTTTGTTCTTTTAAATTTATCAAAATGAAATCCTCACTTCCAGAACTTCCACCATCTCTTAGTCTTCTGTTCAATCAACAACTGATTATCTTTCTGAGTTGCCAAAATAATCGTGTGCAGCTGATCAATTTGCTTCTTGTAATCATCTATTTGACTTTTTAGGTCCGATATACGCTCATCTTTTTCTTGTATTACATTTGTATTATCAACGTAGTCGCTTGTGCTATCTTCTTGGAAGAGTATTTTTCTAGCATAAGAACTGATAGAGTCTCCGTTTTCTTCAGCCCTAGCCTTCAAATCTTCTTTTTCATCCGTGCTCATCCTAATATTCAGGACAGTCATTTTTTCACTCAAAACTTCCACCTCTTTTTTCTATATAATACAATTATAGCACATAGTATTATTAAATAATGCGCTGTAATACAAAAAATTGGGCTCTGTTGCACTTATTTTGAGACATGTATTCACCCAAAAAAATCAAAATTCTCCCAGTAGTACTAATTTATTGTTCCCTCAAAAGATCATAGCTGTTTTGCTATTAATTAAGCAAAGAACTCGCTAGTAATTAAAAGACAAAAAATAAATGTTTTAAAAGGCATATTTTAGCCCCGTATTGCGTTTTACATAAGTTGACTGGGTGAAACTACGAAAAATGTACAAGAGACCCCTTAACGGCCAAAATAAGAGCTCTGAGGGGGTCTTATTTTTTTAAGCTATCGTGAAAACCGTAAAAAGTCCCATTTTTTCATGATACGATCATAGATGTAGAAGCGCTCCCTACAAATTTATCAAAAAAGGAGGATATAAAAATGGAGATTATCTTTAATATCCTAATTGCTATTGAAGTTGAGATTTTGGTTCATTATATTTTCAAGTGGTTAGACAATAAATGGTGAAATGAAAAATAGATTTTTTTATTTTTTAAAAATAAAAATATAGATTTTTTTCTTAAGTAGATACTTTCTAATTTACTTTCTGACCTACTTTATATTACTTTATATTACTTTGTCTACCTTAGAAATTCAGTAATACCAAGGGGTTGCAGATAGATAATTGACTATTTTGTACCCCATTAATGACTATTTTGTACCCCATTAATGACTATTTTG
>OBVS01000317.1_pt1 | contig 12658 bp, 14 predicted proteins | sample 1476211 | NCBI WGS metagenome assembly OBVS01 (sample SAMEA2580025, study PRJEB22360) | human gut metagenome | biome: human gut; feature: human-associated habitat; material: faeces | place: Denmark | collected 2008/2010 | reverse complement strand
TGGGTGCTATCATTCGTACGGCTGAATGTGTAGGTGCTACAGCTGTATTGATTCCTAAACGTCATAATGCGCCTATTAATGCTACCGTTAGCAAAACATCTGCAGGGGCTGTAGAATCGATTCCATTGGTACAAATTGGCAATGTTGCACAGACCATTGAGCAATTAAAAAGTCAAGGCTTCTGGGTGATGGGAGCTCATATGGATGGGACTGTGATGTATGATGTCAATATGACAGGTCCTATTGTATTGGTCATTGGTAATGAGGGAAAAGGTCTAAGTCGATTGACAAAGGAATTGTGTGATGTATTGGTAACGATTCCCATGTTTGGAACCATTAACTCATTAAATGCATCGGTAGCAGCAGCGGTTCTTTTATATGAAGCGAGACGTCAACGATAATAGGTATACTATGAAAAAAGATATTTTAATTGTAGATGGGTATAATGTTATTTTTGATTGGGCTGACTTGAAATCACTCAGTAAGGAGTCTTTAGAACATGCCCGATTAGAATTACGTCATAGATTACTCAATTATGGGACCTATAAGGGATATAAAATTATTCTTGTATTTGATGGTAAGCACGCACCTTTTACAGCAGATGAACAGCGTATATCTGCAGATTTTATTGAGGTCTTTACGGGTACTCATGAGACGGCAGATGCCTATATTGAGCGTGAAGTATTTAATAAAAAGGGTCAATATAAGACAATCTACGTCGTAACAAGTGATGGGGAAGAACAAAGCCAAATTTTAGGATTTGGAGGATTACGCATATCAGCACGTGAATTACGTCATCAAATTGACTTAGCTAAACAAGAAGAACGTAAACGATATACAGGTTATCATCAACGTGATGCTATGACATTACAACGTAATGAATTAGGTGCACATATTGATGGGGATGTGGCGGAAAAACTTGAACGAATGCGACGAGGGGAGCTATGAAAGTAGCTCCTTTTGTTATGTTTGCCTTGATAACTCATTTAGGCAAACATAACAAAAGCAGATATATGTATACTAGTGCCTTACAATGTAGCTAGAACATAAAGGTGACATTAAAAAAAGAGGGTTAACTAAGAGAAATGGTATTTCTCCTTGTTAACCCTCTTTTAGAGTTCATTATAGAGCATTTACTTTAGCTGCTAAATTGGATTTTTTGCGAGCTGCAGTATTTTTATGAAGAACGCCTTTGGAGGCTGCTTTATCAATTACGCTTGTAGCATGAACTAGTGCTTTTTTAGCTTCTTCTACAGCGCCTGCTTGAGCAGCTTCTACAGTCTTACGAGTAGCTGTACGAATTTGAGATTTTACAGCAGAATTTTTCGCACGACGTTCAGCATCCGTTTTTACGCTTCTAATACTGGATTTAATGTTTGGCAATTGAGTCACCTCCTTGTGATTTACTGTATTATTACTAAAGTAGTATATCATAGGGCGTACAGTTTTGCAACTATTTTTATATTTACTCTAAGGAATATTGGCTTATACAGCAAGGGTTCATACAGGAATAACCTATATTTTCATCACTCATGAGAGCAGGAAATATGATATAATTAAGGATACATAAATCTATTAATAGGAGATGCTTATATGAAAAAATTAATGGTTATAGATGGCAGTAGTTTATTATATCGTGCATTTTTTGCGCTTCCACCACTGCAAAATGCCCTAGGAGTTCCTACCAATGCGGTTTATGGATTCTTAACAATGCTTACAAAACTGTATGAAGAAATCAATCCCGATTACATTGCAGTTGCCTTTGATAAAGGTAAAGAAACATTCCGTATGGATATTTACGAAGACTATAAAGGAACTCGTCAAAGTGCACCAGATGAATTGCGCCCACAATTTAGCTTGATCCGTGAAGTCTTAGAATCCTTAGGTATCATTGTCATTGAAGAAGAAGGATTTGAAGGCGATGATATCATTGGCTCGTTGAGTAAAAAATGGGGCTCGTCAGACCTTGCTGTTCATATCATTACTGGCGATAGAGACAACCTGCAACTAGTCGATGAGTATACCAGTGTGTTTTTAACGAAAAAGGGCATCACTGATATGCTTCATGTGACTATGGCTAATATGGAAGAACTGTATGGGTATGGGCCTCAAATGGTTATTGAAATGAAATCTCTTATGGGGGATTCTTCTGATAATATTCCAGGTGTACCTGGTGTTGGTGAAAAAACAGCCCTTAAACTATTAAATCAATATGGTACTCTAGAAGGTGTATACGAGCATATTGAGGAACAAAAGGGAAAACTGAAAGAACGATTAGTAGACAATAAAGACTTAGCGTTCATTTCACATCAACTAGCTACCATTAAAACAGACATGGATATGCCTTATACACTAGAGCAATTTGTTCCTGTTGTACATCGTGGTGAAGTGACACCTTTATTTGAAAAGTTAGGCTTTCACGCAGTAACACCAAGACTACTAAAAGCTATGGGAGTGGCAGAAGAAGGAACTTTATTCGATCAATTCTTAGCTCCACCAGCAGAAGAAATTGAATTAACTCATGTCACAGAAGTGCCACGAGAATTTTATGAAAATAAAATAATCAGTGTTGTTCTAAAAGAGGCTGGAACACATCCATTTAGGACGATAGAAGCCTTATATCTATATAATGGGGATACTCAATTAGTTGTAAATGGATTTGTAGATGTAGGGCATTTAGAAACAGTCTTTGAAGGGGCCAAGGAACTGGTTACAGATAATGCAAAATTATTATTTGAAGTATTAGGTACTGAAACAACAGGTCGCATTTCAATTTTGAAAGAAGAAACTGTTCATATCAAAGATCTCACATTAATGGCGTATTTACTCGATCCTACACGAGCAAACTATGGTATGACTTATTTATGCGAACGTTTTAGACAGTCTTCCATTCCTGCTACGGAAAATGAAACTGAATGGGCTCTACAAGCACAAGCTTTGTATCAAATGAATGACAAAGCTACGGAAGAGATGAAGACTGCTGGAGTATGGGACCTATATAAAACAATTGAACTGCCATTGCTACGTACACTTTGTGTATTAGAAAAAAATGGTATTTACATGGATGTAGACCAATTACACACTACATTGGAACGCTTCAAAGTAGAGGTTAGTGAACTACAAGAAAAGATATTTACATTGGCTGGAGAAACTTTCAACATTAATTCGCCAAAACAATTAGGTGTTATCTTGTTTGAAAAATTACAATTGCCAGTGATTAAGAAAACAAAAACTGGTTATTCTACGGATGCTGAAGTCCTAGACATGCTCAGAAATGACCATGAAATTGTAGAACAAATTTTGGCCTATCGTTCAGTGGTAAAATTGGTATCTACCTACCTAGAAGGGTTTGAAGGACTTGTGAATCCTCATACTAACCGGATTCATACTTCTTTTAATCAAATGGTAACAGCTACTGGTCGTTTAAGTAGTTCTGATCCAAATTTGCAAAACATTCCTGTACGCAGTGAAAAAGGCCGAGAAATTCGAGCTTTATTTAAACCTCATGATGGATATGATATGTTCGTCAGTGCCGATTATTCTCAGATAGAATTACGTATTTTGGCGCACTTGTCAGAAGATCCTGCCTTAATTCAAGCGTTCCAAAATGGTGAAGATATTCACCGTTTTACAGCAGCAGAAGTATTAGGTAAATCCTTAGAAGAAGTAACGCCACTGGAGCGTTCCCATGCAAAGGCGATCAACTTCGGTATTATTTATGGTATTAGTGACTTTGGTTTGTCGCGTGACTTAGGTATTACGAGAGCAGAAGCAAAAGAATATATTGAGTTATATTTCAGTCGTTATCCACAAATTAAAGGGTACATGGACCGCATGGTGCAAGAAGCCCATGAAACTGGATCTGTACGCACTATGTTTGGCCGTGTTCGCCCATTACCTGATATTAATAGCCGTAACTTTAACCGTCGATCCTTTGCGGAGCGTACAGCTATGAATACACCAATTCAAGGGACAGCGGCAGACATTATTAAGTTAGCCATGAACCAAGTAGAACAAGCGCTAGAAGAGCAAGGCTTGCAATCTCGTATTTTATTACAGGTACATGATGAACTAGTGCTAGAAGTAGTAGAATCGGAACAAGAGCAAGTAGAAACTCTGTTGCGTAATTGTATGGAACAAGTAGTGACATTACGAGTGCCATTGCAGGTAGATGTGCACAGTGCACAGAACTGGGCAGATGTAAAATAGTAGGTTTATAGAATTTCTATACAATGTATTTGTGTATAATAATAGTTGAGTATGACTAGAATCAAATGTGGGGGTAAATATGTATAAAATCGGACTCACAGGAGGCATTGCCTCTGGTAAAAGTACAGTGTTACGATGGTTACAAAAAAAAGGTATTCCCTATATTGATGCAGATGTAGTGGCTAGAGAAGTAGTAGAGCCGGGGACACCAGGTTTGCAGGAATTGGTAGAGACCTTTGGACCTAATACAGTGCTAGAAGATGGTACGTTACATCGTGCCTATATTGGTAGCCTAGTATTTTCTGATCCAGAAGCCTTGGAGACCATAAATTCTATACTGCAACCCCATATTAGACATCGTATACAAGAATTGACAGAAGAATGGGAAGCAAAAGGAAAGCAGGCTATCATCTATGATATACCATTGATGTTTGAAACAGATTGGCATACACAGATGGATGAGATTTGGCTTGTGTACGTAAACCCTGTGACACAACTAGAGCGTTTGATGAAACGAAACGCTTATTCTGAACAGGAGGCACTGGATCGAATTCGTAGTCAAATGAGTTTAGATGAAAAGCGTGATTTAAGTACAGTGGTCATCGATAATTCTGGGACTATGAAAGAACTAGAAAAACAATTACGTAAATTGTGGAAAACAGCGAAAATTCACTTTCAGAAGGAGGAACTATGAGGGTATCCACAGCATTTGCTTGGCTAATCGTTGTTCTTACGGCCTACTATGTGCAATATGGACAACCCTATTTAGCTAGACAGTATGCGTATCCGTTAGTATATGAAAGCGCGGTAATGAAAAATGCATCTACTTACCATGTAAGACCATCTATGGTTGCAGCTGTTATTTATACGGAAAGTAAATTTGATACGAATGCAAAATCTTTACCAGGGGCTATTGGATTGATGCAGTTAATGCCAGAAACAGCGCACTGGATTGGAGAACAATTAAATCAGTCTAGCCTATCTGACCAAGATATTAAGGAACCGAACACGAATATACAATTAGGGACTTGGTATTTATCATATTTATTAGAAGAATTTAAAGGTAACGAAATCTTAGCCTTAGCAGCCTACAATGCAGGACGTGGTCATGTGGAGGAATGGATGCAGACCTATGGCTGGGATGATAATTTTGATGATATAGACAAAATACCATTTCCAGAAACAAAAGATTACGTGAAACGCGTGATAGCGCATGAATCACAGTATCAAGCATTATATAGTCAACTACGATAAGGAAAGAGTCCATGGATACAATCATAAAAGAATGTGAAACCCTCGATTTATCATGGTTAGAATCCACTATTGGAGACTTTCACTTAGTGGTGGAACAAAAAGCCTTATCATCTACTGTATATAGTATCTTTTATTATACAAATGATAGAAATTGGCGTTGGTCAGTTCTCTATGATACGGAAGTAGGGGATTATATGGTACGTATTACAGTACCTTTAGTAGAGTTTGTAGACATTGCTTTTATACGAGAGTCTTTAACTCCATTTATGGAGAACCTAAAGGCCAACTATAAAGCATCTATGATGACACGATTTATGGCGCCCCAAGAAGGATTTGTGTACGAATACAAGAAAAAAGGTATACATCAGTGGAATTATACAGAGGCATTGCCACAAACAATCGCAGAATATCATTTAGATGTGACACCTCATACTGCATTAGATATGATTAATGGTTCCTATATTATTGGCACCTATATCAAAGATAATGAGGAAACAGGAGTCGTCTTATTTTATAATACATTCCGCGATGAATTTTTTGGTGAAACTAGACAACAAGGCTATCCAGGAATTACACATGACTTGGACGCAACTACGATAGATAAATTTGAACAAGCTTTGACGAATCATTTACAAGAAGTATTACTTAGTTTATAAACTACCTATATTATTTACTAATATTTATGGTATATTTTTTAGATACTATGTAATGGTAATACTTTTGTATAGGGAACAGAAATAGGATAGGGGAAGTATTTTGGAACAGATCCGAATAGAAAAACTAGGGAAATCCTTTGGGATACGAGAAATTTTTTTTAATGTATCTTTTACCATACGACAAGGAGAGCGTCTTGCTTTAGTTGGCCCGAATGGGGCAGGTAAATCGACGTTGATGAAATGCATACTAGGCATAGAAGAACATGATGCGGGGATCATTGTGAAAGACAGTAGTATCACTATAGGCTATTTGCAACAAGATGTAAATTTAGGTGATGCTAGTTTAGAAGAAGAAATTCAAACGGCTTGGGCTGATGTACAGCACTTAGAATCCCAGTTACAAGCGTTAACGACAGAATTAGAAAATCGAGATGCCACAGAACAGGACTTGCGTCGTTTATCCTATTTACAAGAGCGATTAGAATGGCTTGGTGGGTATGATTATGAAAAACAAAGCCAACGTATTGCTTATGGGTTAGGATTTAGTGACGAAGATTTAAAGAAGAAAGCCAGTGAATTTTCTGGGGGACAAAAAACGCGTATTAACTTGGCGAAAGCCTTGGTGCGTCGTCCTGATTTTTTATTTCTTGATGAGCCTACTAACCATCTAGATATGCCAATGTTAGAGTGGTTAGAGGGATATTTAAAATCCTACAAAGGTGGCATTGTTATCATCAGCCATGACCGATATTTCTTAGATCAAGTGGCGACAGAAGTGGTAGAATTATCTCATCATAAAGTGCATACCTATAAAGGTAATTATAGCCAGTTCTTGAAACAACGAGAGCAGCAACGAGTGGCGTATCAACGTGCGTATGAAAAGCAACAGGAACACATTCGTAAAACGGAAGAATATATTGACAAATATCGAGCAGGCATAAAATCTAAAATGGCTCGTGGTCGTCAATCACAGTTAGATAGACTAGAAAGATTAGAGGCACCAGACCAAGATAGAGAGTTTGCTTTTACCTTTCCTAAGGCAGAAATGAGTGCAGACAGAGTATTGATGGTGGAGGATGTGTCCATTGGATATGATATAGAACATCCAGTGGCTACACATATTACAACAACGCTACGTCGAGGAGATGTGGTAGGCTTAATTGGTGCGAATGGAGCTGGAAAATCGACTTTTGTAAAAACAATTATGGGGGAACTTAATACACTGGATGGATCGATTACCACTGGAAATCGTGTGCAGACAGGTTATTTCTCGCAGGAACATGAAGAATTACACCCTAGTTGGTCTGTGTTGCAAGAGATCATGGCGCCTTATGATATGTCAGAAGAATCTGCTCGTAGCGTACTAGGTGCCTTTCAGTTTAGAGGTGATGATGTATTCAAGTTAATAGGAGATTTATCAGGTGGAGAACGTGCTAGGGTAGCTTTATTACAGTTATTTTTAGAAGGCCGTAACTTCTTAATCCTTGACGAACCGACAAATCATTTAGACATCCCTACACGAGAAACAGTGGAGCAAGCCTTACAACAATTTGAGGGCACATTGCTCATTATTTCTCATGACAGATATTTGTTGGATGCTGTGGCAAAACGCATTATGGTCTTAGATAATGGTGGCATTGAAGAGTTCCATGGCAATTATTCGTATTATAAAGAAAAAATGTTGGAACGATCAGTGTTAACAGCCCAACGATTAGAAGCGGAGCAGACGAAACGCAACAATATGTCCAGCAATACAGCAGGAAAAGCCGATAATGCTAAAGATACAGCAGTGAGTACTGATTCTAATGCTGAGATACATACAGGTACATCAGAGGCTACTATAACAGAGGAACAAGATACTAGCTATTCAGAAGCAGTGACAGCCCCTAAAAAGAAAACGAATTCTTTTATGCTGGAAAAAGAATTAGCCAAAGTAGAATCAGATATTGCACGGTATGAGGCGACAGTTAAAATGTATACGGTACAGCTACAGGCCCCCTCTATCCAAGGAGATATATCAGAATATGAACGATTATCTCAAGAGTTAGCCAATACAACATCACAGTTAGAGGTTCTTTATGAGAGGTGGGAACACCTTAGCGAAGAGGCCTAGGAGGTTTCTATGAAAGGTCGTTTTGCACCCAGCCCTACAGGCCATATGCACATAGGGAATTTGTGGGTAGCATTTTTGTCCTATTGGTCTGCACGGCATCAAGATGGTGAATATATAGTGCGCATAGAAGATGTAGATACACAACGATCTAAACCAATCTATGCAGATCATATACTAGAAGATTTATCTTGGCTTGGCTTTACTTGGGACGAAGCACCTACGTATCAATCCGAACGTTTGGATATATACGAGAGATATTTACAAGAATTACATAGCCAAAAACGGTTATATCCGTGTTATTGTAATCGAGCGCGCTTACAGGAAATCAGTAGCGCTCCTCATCAAGGTGAAGCCAATCATGTGTACGATGGATATTGTTTAACCCATGAGCCGACTATAGGTGAAAGACCTCCTTCTTGGCGATTTCATATGGAGAATATAAAAGGCTCCTTTCTGGACATATATCGAGGCACGATAGATTATGAAATCCAATCTTGTAATGATGATATCGTGTTAAAGCGATGGGATGGAATGATTGCCTATCATTTGGCGGTGGTCATTGATGATTATGAAATGGGTGTCACAGAAGTAGTTCGTGGTAATGATTTACTGCCTGTGACGGGTCATCAAATTGCGCTGGCCCAAGCCTTGGGGTTTCCTTCTTTGCAATATGGTCATGCCCCTATGCTAGTGGATGCAGAAGGGTATCGTCTGTCTAAACGGCAACAAAGTATAACCATACGTGATCTGCAGAACCAAGGGGCTACACCAGAGAGACTGTGGGCATGGTTTGCATTAGAAACAGGATTGCTCACAAAGGGGGACTTACCTCTTAGCGGTCACATAGGGCTTTCAGAACTATTGGAGATTACAATTCCAAAGAAACTATTAAAACAAGATACAATTAAATTGACAAATTTCGATATTGTGGTATGATAGTACAGTAATGAGGTGATACGTATGTCAATGGAAACAGCGATCCAAGAAAAAACGTGGGCCGTTTTAGGTGCCACAACAAGAACCGATAAGTTCGGATATAAGATTTTCAAACATCTTGTCAATAAAGGATATACAGTGTATCCAGTGAATCCTAATATTACATCTATCGATGGCGTACAATGCTATCCAAGCTTGCATGAGTTGCCAGTAGTACCTACTGTAGTGGACTTTGTTGTGCCAGAAAAAGTTGGTTTAGAAGCTCTAGATAGTTGTAAAGAATTAGGGATTAAGACCGTTTGGCTACAACCAGGTGCGGATAAACCGGCAGTAGTGAAAAAGGCAACTGAATTAGGTCTTGAAGTGATTCAAGATTGTGTATTGATTCAAATTTAATAGGAGGCTAACATGAGCGCAATTATTGATGTAACATCTGCAAATTTTAAAGAAGTAGTAGCAACAAATGATAAGGTAACTGTAGTAGATTTCTGGGCACCATGGTGTGGATACTGTGTTCGTATGATGCCAGTATATGATGAATTGGCAGCTGCCTTAGGCGACAAAGTGACATTAACAAAAGTAAACACTGACGAACAACCTGAATTGGCACAATTCTTCAAAATTGAAATTCTTCCTACATTTGCTATCTTCAAAAATGGTGAAATCGTAGATCGCAAAATCGGTTTCATTCCATTAGAAGAATTAAAAGCAGCTGTAGAAGCTCATCTATAATACACAAAAAGGACTGATATCTTTGAGATATCAGTCCTTTTCTTATGTGTACCGTTTATCTAATAAACTTTCTAGTTTTTTCTCTTTTCTAGTATCTAAAATTTTACCAGCTAAAATCGAAGGAATGGCTACACCGACACCAATGGAGATGATGATTAGGATGGCAGTGACTCCACTTTGAATGGCTTCGACTAAGGTTGTAGATGTGAGAGAATTAATATGTAACATGGCATATAAAAATCGATAGATAAATACGCCAGGTACAAGGGGAATCACTGATGGAATTGCTAATACTTTAGAGGATGTATGGGAATAACGAGCTGCTTTCAGAGAAAATAAACTGACCATAGCAGCAGCGATAAAAGTAGCGCCAAACACAGAAAATCCTAAGTATAATATGAGCGTATTTTTTACTAAAATAGCAATGAGTAGACGCTTTGGAGTATAAAACATCACAGCATAGCCTGCAGCACCCACAACGGCAGCACCTAGTAAAACAATGGAAATGCTGTCTGGAACAATACTTAAATGGGTGAAATCATAAGAATGATTGAAGTATTGAGCCATGCTAATCCCTACAGTCATACTGCCCACAATGAGTAACGTATGTACAGCTCGAGATATTCCTGCCAAAATGTAGTTGTTTAGCAAATCATCGACTGTATTAATGAGAGGAATGCCAGGAACCATAAACAATGTGCAAGCAATCATAGCATAGATCACATCGGCAGAGTCAAAAATACATCCGGATAGAAAGGCTAATCCAGAAGATACCGTAGCAGCACAGGCGATACTGATATAGCGATTAATTTGAAAACGTTTTAATATCAATTGTATAATAAATCCAAGGAGAGCGCAGAATGTTGTAATCCATGCAGAGATAATAGTACCCCCAAATAAGATAGGAAAAGCACCACAGGCAAATCCTGCAAAGATGGCAGATGTGGCGTCCGAATGGGGAGGATCTTTTTTAGCAATCTCTTCGAGTTTTTGGGAAAATTCATCAAGAGTATACTCATTACGTAATGCAGTCCAAGTTAAGACACTAATGGAGGAAATAACATCCATATTAGCTCCTAAATATTGGACATTTCTAAAGGATGTAAAGCAATCTTCTGGACTATGAATATTAATCAAAATATTAGAGTAGGCAATATGGATATGAAGATGATCTGCTGGAATTCCCATATATGCGGCTGCGCGATGCATATCTCGAACAATTTGGTTCGCATTGGCTCCATTTTCAGATAATAAACAGCCCATACGAAGTAGAATTTTTACCTTTTTTCTGATTTCCACAAAGGGTTCTTCTAAAATGCGCAAATCCTTTTCTGTGTATTGAGACATATTAATGCTTCTTCCGTAAGTGTTTTGTGTCTAAATCTACATCCACTTCCACGGTATCTGCTTCAGGTTCAGCATCTACAAACTCAATAGATTCCAAATGTTGTACCACTTGGGCACGGATAAAACCTAAATACACTTCATATAAATCTTTTTTTTCTGCTAACTCTTCTTCTGTTAAGCTTTGGCCAGATTTTTTTTTCGCTGCCAATGCATTAATGCGTGTTAATGCTTCTTCCATAGTCATTTCTTTTTTTTCTTGTTCTGTCATAGATAATCTCCTTATTTGTTAGTAGACTTTCTTTATGGTATGATACTTTATATACTTGGTTAGATGAAAATATCTAACCGATGATATTTATTGTAGATTTATATTATAACACATTTTATATAATTTTTTCATCTTAGAGGAGAAGGCTCCTATGCGAATCACAAAAGCCATCAAGGCAGAGCAAATACGAATATTGGGAGAAGTCTACCATGATGCAAAACCGGCACTAGAGTTTACTACGCCTTTTGAATTACTAGTAGCGGTTGCATTATCTGCACAATGTACTGACGAACGAGTCAACATTGTAACAAAACGACTCTTTCCGAAATATAGCGATCCTAAAGACATGTATGAATTAGGTATACCTGGATTAGAAGCATTAATTAAAGATTGTGGGCTATATCGTTCTAAAGCTAAACATATTCATGAAACATGCAAAATTTTAGTGGAACAATACAATAGTGAAGTGCCCCGAGATTTTGATATCTTAGTCACATTGCCAGGGGTAGGGCGTAAGACTGCTAATGTATTAGTGTCCATTCTATTTGATACGCCAGCCATTGCGGTCGACACGCATGTGTTCCGAGTGTCCAATCGGTTAGGTTTAGCCAAGGGTAAAACACCAGACGAAGTAGAAAAGAAACTGAAAAAAGCAATTCCTATGGAACACTGGAGTGCCGCACATCATTGGCTGATCTGGCATGGCCGAAAGATTTGCAAAGCACGAAAACCATTATGTGACGAATGCCCTTTATATGATGTATGCCAATCGGCGGGGAAGGTATAATATGACAGAACAAATGAGACGTCTCATTGAGACTTTTACAAAAGTAGGTATTACAGGGCCAGCTATCGTACAAGAAATAGCAAGATTTAGAGTATTAGATCAAATCATTTCCCAAAGTGGTGAAGTCCGTGAGTGGGGCATTACACCGAAAGAATTATTTGAGCTTGCTCAAACATCTACAGTAGATATGTTTGGCCCCTTGCCCTATGATGAAGCAGGGTTTAAGGAAATTTACGGCATTTCTTTTAGTGTAGAATTGATGGACTTCATCAGTGCTACTGGCTATTATGAAGGCGTGTCTGCCGGTCGCCAGTGGTCTGTACCGATGCAAGAAGTGATTGATTTCCATAAGAGTA
>OBVS01000316.1_pt1 | contig 12732 bp, 10 predicted proteins | sample 1476211 | NCBI WGS metagenome assembly OBVS01 (sample SAMEA2580025, study PRJEB22360) | human gut metagenome | biome: human gut; feature: human-associated habitat; material: faeces | place: Denmark | collected 2008/2010 | reverse complement strand
AAATAGGCTCCATAATTCCTACGGTGGTTTTACCCACTACAGAAATTATAGAGCCGGATTTCCGTGAGAATTACATTTTTATATATTATCATGCTGTTTTGGAGCTTTGTTTTTAGCCTGTGGCTGAAGCGAGTGTTTCCCATCTTGATTGAAAAAAGTATTTCTACATTAAAAAACTGTTTCCCGCTATCAAGAAAGGGAGATAATCGTCCACTATGGAACTGACAAAAGAGCAATTTATCCGAGATTTTAAGGATATTTTACATGAAAGACAACTAATAAAAGTAGCTGATGCAACGCCAAGAGAACTCTTCCAAACTCTAGCTAATACTGTCCGTAAGTATATTACTCCACTATGGTTGGAACGCCGTAAAAAGTTGGTCGAACACCGCCAAAAAACAGCTTATTACTTCTCTATTGAGTTTTTACCGGGTCGTATGTTAGAAACTAACCTACTCAATCTTGGGATCCTTGATACTGTTAAAGATGGTTTTGCAGAAATGGGCGTGGATTTTACAGCTGTAAAAAATGCTGAGCATGACATGGCTCTGGGAAATGGTGGTCTCGGTCGTTTGGCTGCTGCTTTTATGGATTCTCTTGCTACAACGGGCTATCCTGGTTTTGGAAATGGGATTCGCTATCGCTATGGCCTCTTCAAACAACGGATCGTAGATGGATACCAGGTTGAAATTCCCGATGACTGGTTTGGAAGACTGGGGAATGTCTGGGAGACTCGAAAGGATCATGATATTGTAGACGTTAAAATTTTCGGTAATGTTTATCTCCGTGCTAACGAAGAAGGAAGAATTGTACCGGTTTATGAGAATTCTAAAACCTTGCGTGCGGTGCCTTATGATGTCCCTCAGATTGGTTTTGGCAATGATAATGTCAATAATCTGCGACTTTGGGATGTTGAGATTCCAGAAGAATATGAGTTGGACTATCCAACGATCGAAGCTCGTCGTCGTGTGCAGGATATAACAGCTATTCTTTATCCAGATGATTCTAGTCATGAAGGTAAAGAACTGCGTTTGATTCAGGAATACTTTATGACCAGTGCTGGTTTGCAGACTATTATCACTTCTTATTTGAAGCAAGGTTTGCCTTTAAAAGATATTCATGAGAAGGTTTCTGTCCATATCAACGATACCCACCCTGCGGTTGCACCGGCTGAATTTATGCGTCTTTTGATGGATGAATATAGCCTTGAATGGGCAGATGCTTGGAATGCAACGGTTAAGACCATGAGTTATACCAACCACACTATTTTATCTGAAGCTTTGGAAAAATGGGATGCGGAGCTCTTTAAGAATGTCCTGCCTCGGGTCTATCAAATTATCTTGGAAATCGATAACCGTTATGTGACAGAAATGGCTAGTCGCGGGATTGCTCCGCAAATCATTGAAAATACTCGGATCGTCAAAGACAATCAAATCCACATGGCTCATTTGGCGATCATCGGTGGTCATTCAATCAATGGTGTTGCCAAACTCCACACCGAACTGCTCAAAGAAGACACCTTGCGTGATTTTTATAGCATTTACCCAGAGAAGTTTAATAACAAAACCAATGGGATTATCCAGCGTCGCTGGTTGCAAATTGCGGATGAGCCTTTATCAGCTGAGATTGATAAGCTAATTGGTAATGGCTGGAGAAGTGATATCCATGAGTTGCGTAAGCTTTTGGAATTCAAGGATGATCAGCAAGTGCTGGGTGATTTTTATCGAGTGAAGCAAGAAGCCAAGGCTCGTCTGGCTGGCTTCATCAAGGAATCAACAGGAGTAGAAGTTTCTACAGAAGCTATCTTTGATGTCCAGGTAAAACGCCTCCATGCCTACAAGCGTCAGCTACTCAACCTGCTTCATATCATCAAGCTCTACTGGGACCTCAAGGACAATCCAGACAAGGACATGGTACCGCGCGTCTTTATCTTCGGTGCCAAGGCTGCTCCAGGCTACCACTTTGCCAAGTCTGTTATCAAACTGATCAATGAAGTGGCCAATCTGGTCAACAAGGATGAAAGCCTGCAAGGCAAACTCAAGGTTGTTTTCCTAGAAAACTACCGGGTCAGCCTGGCTGAGCTCATCATTCCAGCAGCAGATGTGTCTGAGCAGATTTCTCTGGCTTCCAAGGAAGCTTCTGGTACTTCCAATATGAAGTTCATGATGACAGGTGCCATTACCCTAGCTACTCTGGACGGGGCCAATATCGAGATTAAGGACGAGGTCGGTGATGACAACATTGTCATCTTCGGAATGGACAAGGACCAAGTTTACGAGCACTATGCTCGCCATGATTATTACTCACGCGGGGTCTATGAGAGCAATCCAGACATTCGTCGGGTAGTTGATACCTTTGTCAATGGAACGATTCCAAATGTTCGTGAAGAAGGATCTGAAATCTACGAAGCCCTCATCACCCACAATGACGAATACTTCCTCTTGGAAGACTTCCATGCCTACGTGGAAGCTCAAGAGAAGATTGATGCTCTCTATCGTGACAAAGAAAAATGGGCCCGCATGAGCTTGATTAACATCGCTACATCTGACAAGTTTACCTCAGATGATACCATTGAGCAATATGCCAAGGAAATCTGGAACTTAGAGAAGTAGTATTCTTTGACAATTATGAATATTAAGAGATTGAGACTTTGTGCTTAGTCTCTTTTGGTATTCAACTGGGATCGCATTTCAAAACGTCAAAATTAAAACCGAAATTAGAAAGAACATATGAGCTTAACTTATTTGAAAAACGGTGGTAGGATTTGAAAGACTATACGATTTTTTATCGACAATTAACGGCTCCCTTTCGTAGTCGACCTCAATGGGTGAAGGGATTTGCTTATTTTAATCGGACGATGACAATTTTCATGCCCTTAGTCTATGGATTTGTCCTGCTTAGTGCCTATATAAATAAAGGGTGGAAAGAATTGCTTGCTTTTATACTCCTACCAGCTATTGGATTTGCTCTGTTGTCAGCTATTCGCAAACGACTGAATCAAGCACGCCCTTACGAAAAATGGGCTATTCAGCCTTTGCTGGATAAGGATACATCAGGCAAGTCCATGCCCAGCCGCCATGTTTTCTCAGCAACCTTGATTTCTATGTGTCTACTCCACTTTTTTTGGCTACCAGGGCTTATCTGTCTCTTGCTTTCAGCAGTCCTTGCCATAGTGCGCGTGATTGGCGGCGTGCACTATCCAAAGGATGTGCTAGTCGGTTATCTTTGCGGCGTTTGCTGGGGAGCTTTACTCTTTTTATTATAAATGTCTGGCTGGAGCCAGATTTTTTTATGACCAATTTTACAAAAGGTATAATTATATAAATAAAAAGTATAGACATTTAAGAAATAAAGTGATATAATTTAGATAATTCAGAAAGAAGAGGAGGCAAACATGTCCATTCTAGCTTTTGATATTGGCGGAACTTCTGTAAAATATGGTCTATTCAAAGATAATAAGCTACAAAAGGTCTCGTCGTTTCTAACGCCCGATAGCTGGGAAGAAATGAAAGAGAGCTGCCTAGCTGTCAAAGATAAGTATAAAAATGAGAATCTAAAAGGAGTAGCCATTAGCTCTCCGGGTTCGGTGGATGTTGATGCAGGAGTAATTCATGGAATCAGCGCGGTCCCTTATATCCATCACTTTCCAATTCTTAAAGCATTTGAGGAATGTTTGGGCTTGCCGGTCAGCATAGAAAATGATGCCAACTGTGCGGCCTTAGCTGAAGTAGCCTTTGGTGTTGCTAAAGACTGTCAAAACGCTCTTTTCTTTATCATTGGCTCAGGTCTTGGTGGAGCGATCGTGATTGATAGGAAACTTCACAAGGGACGAAATCTTTTTGGTGGAGAATTTGGCTATATGCTACTTGATGATGGCTCTACTCTAAGCGAGCGAGTTAGCCCTGTTCACGTGGCTAAGCGCTTTTCTAAAGTACGAAGTTTGGGAACTGAGCTATCAGGCAAGGAACTCTTTGATTTGGCTGATCAGGGAAATAGTGAAGCTCAACAGGCAGTTGAGGGTCTGCTGGATTCACTGGCTCTAGCTATCTTCAATACTTGCTTGGTTGTCAATCCAGATGTGGTGGCCATTGGAGGAGGCATATCTCAACGCAGGAATCTGGCTACAGACATTCAACAAAGGGTCGAACAGTACAAACAACGTACAGAAGCAACCGATATGGATGTCGAGATTGCTGCTTGTCATTATTTTAATGATGCCAATCTACTAGGCGCTGTTGCTCATTTTTTAAACAGTCGTGCTGAATAGACGAGAGAGGTGAACTTATGAAACAATTTCCAGAAAATTTTTGGTGGGGTGCAGCAACATCTGGTCCTCAGAGTGAAGGTCGATTTGCAAAAAAACACAGTAATATGTTTGATTATTGGTATGATATCGAACCTGAGGCTTTTTATAATTACGTAGGACCAGATACAGCTTCCAATTTTTATAATAGCTATAAAGAGGATATTGCTCAATTAAAAGAAGTGGGGCTTAACAGTCTTAGAACATCGATCCAATGGACACGCTTAATTGATGATTTGGAAACCAATACTGTCAATCAAGAAGCTGTAGACTATTATAATACTGTTATTGATACCTTCTTGGAAAATGGTATTCGTCCAATTTTTAACCTACACCATTTTGACTTACCAGTGGAACTTTATCACAAGTACGGTGGTTGGGAATCACGTCATGTAGTTGATTTGTTTGTTGGATTTGCTGAGCAGTGTTTTAAACATTTTGGCGATCGCGTGAAAGAATGGGTTGTTCATAACGAACCAATGGTCGTGGTAGATGGTGAGTACCTATACCAATTCCACTACCCTAAATTAGTTGATGGTCGTAAAGCTGTTCAAGTCGCCTATCATCTCAATCTTGCTACTGCAAAAACTATCCAAGCGTTTAGAAAAGGTGGTTACGACAAGGATGGTTCTCGTATTGGGACAGTTTTAAATCTAACACCAACTTATGCAGCATCTGATCAGGAAGATGATCAAGCTGCTGCACATTTTGCTGAACTATGGAACAATAAGATGTTCCTTGAACCAGCTATCTACGGTCATTTTCCGGAGAAACTGGTACAGGTTTTGGAAAAAGATGGCGTTCTTTGGCAAACAGAAGCTGAGGATGAGCAACTCTTCAAAGAAAACACCGTTGATTTCTTAGGTGTGAATTTCTATCATCCAAATCGTGTTAAAGCTCCAGACATTTCTCCAAACTCAGTTGGAGATTGGGTGCCAAGTCGTTACTACGATAACTATGATATGCCAGGACGTCGTATGAATATTGATAAGGGCTGGGAAATCTATCCTAAGGCTCTGTATGATATTGCTATCAATATTCGTGATAACTATAAGAATATCCCATGGTTTGTTTCAGAGAATGGTATGGGGGTTTCACGTGAAGAACGTTTCCTAAACGACGATGGACAAATCGAGGACGATTACCGTATTGATTTTATTCAAGAGCATTTGGAATGGCTTCATAAAGGAATTGAAGAAGGTTCAAACTGTTTCGGATATCACCTTTGGACACCAATCGATTGTTGGTCATGGACCAATGCCTACCGTAACCGTTATGGTTTAGTGTCAAACAATATCCACACTCAAGTGAAAACAATCAAAAAATCTGGCTATTGGTTTAAGGAAGTAGCTGAGAGAAATGGGATTGAGTAGGAGAAAGTTTCCTGACTGAAGGGAAGGGGTTATATAAATGAAAAAGTCATTTAGTAAATATCTTGTAGCTAGTCTAACAGTAAGTGGGGTATTCCTATTTGCACCGCTTGTTTTGGCAGAAGAAAGTTTGGATTTTTCTGTTCAACATCCATCGCCATCTTCTCTGACATCAGAAAACATGATAGAGGTCAGTGAAGCAAAATCAGACGGAGTAAATAGAACTGAAGCCGAGGTTTCCAAGGAAGACCCAACAGAACCGACTCAAGCTACAGTGGAAAAAAGCGAAGAAAGCAGAACACTTAATATAGTTGACACACAAGCAACGCAGGAAACTAAGGAATTATTCGCCTATCTGAAAGACTTAAATCAAAAAAAAGATATTCTTTTTGGACAACAGCATGCATTGGATGAGGGTCTGACTCTGACACAAGAAGGAAGTAGAACGGGTTCCAAAGAGTCAGATGTAAAAAATGCAGTGGGGGATTATCCTGCTGTGTTTGGTTGGGATACTTTATCTATAGATGGTCACGAAAAACCAGGTGTAGAAGGTGATGTACAGAAGAGTATTCAAAATTTAAGCACTTCCATGAAAACAGCTCATGAGCTAGGTGGAATTCTAACACTTAGTATGCATCCTTATAATTTTGTAACTAGTGGTGATTTTAAAGATACTTCTGGAAATGTTGTAGCTGAGATATTACCGGGCGGTCGTTACAATGATAAGTTCAATGCTTGGTTAGATAACATTGCTAGTTTAGCAAACAGTCTTAGAACAGCTGATAATAGAACAATTCCGTTTGTTTTTAGACCATTTCATGAGCAAACGGGCAGTTGGTTCTGGTGGGGCGAGAGCACGACTAATCCAGAGCAATACAAGGCCCTTTATCGTTATACAGTAGAGTACTTAAGGGATAAAAAAGAAGTTCACAATATTCTATACGCTTATTCTCCTGGGGCGGGAAATGACCGCTATCTGAAAACCTATCCGGGGGATGATTATGTGGATATCTTTGGAATTGATAGTTATGACGATAAGTCAAATGCCGGTTCAGAGTCCTACATAACTTCACTTTTGAAAGATAGCAGGATGCTGGCTGGTTTAGCAGAGCAGAAAGGAAAAATTGCTGCTTTAACAGAATTCGGCTACAGTGCCCAAGGAATAAAAGATAAAGGAAATACCTTGGATTGGTATACCCGTATCTTCCAAGCTTTGAAGAATGATCCTCAAGCTTCAAAAATTGCATACATGATGACTTGGGCAAATTTTGGAAGAGAAAATAATCTTTACACCCCCTATAGAGATATCAATGGAAATTTAGGTGGGGACCATGAATTATTAGCTGATTTTCAAAAGTTCTATCAAGATTCGAACAGTATTTTCAGCAAAGAAGTTGGAAAGATTTATGAGACGGGTAAGAAGTTTGAAACAGTTCCTCAAAAGGGGCACCGTTACTTAATTCAGCCAGCAAATCAGGGGGTGGTATCTAACAAGCAGTTTAGTCTTGTTACTAAAGCGCTAAAGGATGATACACGTGTGACGTATTCCTTTGGAAACAGTGAAGAAATTGATTTGCAAAAATCAGGTGGTTATTTTTCTGGTCAGGCTAAATTGCCGGAAAATATCAATAAGCAAGCCTTGCCCCTGATACTTCGTTATTATAAAACAAATGATCTACAAGAGACACAGTCGCATCGTCTATTTGTAAAAATACAAGTGGAGCCTGTCTCGCCTTATTTAGTAGATGACTTTGAAGATTATTTAGGAGAAAATGATTTACTTGAAAAAGCATACTCTTCTAATGGAGATCCGATTAAGATTAGTTTAGTGAAGTCTTCTAAAGGTGGTGGACAATACGCTATGGCTTATGATTATACAATCGCTAATAATGGCTATGCGGGGCGGCAAATTTCTTTTGATAAGAGTTGGGAAAAACAAAATGCTCTAGTTTTTGATATTCAGTCTGAATCTCAGGGGAATCGCCATCTGACAGTTCAAATTCAGATGGGAGGAGTTAGTTTTGAAAAAGACTTGGATTTAAACCAATCGCTTGATAAGAGGGTTACTATTCCATTTACAGAATTCAAACCATCAGCTTGGGAAAGTAACCAAAAAGCTCAGGTCACGCAAGAGCGACTTAAAAAAGTAACTCAATTTGCCTTCTATATGGGGGGCGATAAGGGACAAGGTAGGATTTACTTTGATAATATTCAAGCTATTCAAGATGCCACTAGTCCGCAAGTACCAGAGAAAGAAGTTGCGACTCCTTATAAACCTTTAGAATTCCTCTTTAATCAGCCAGAAACGAATTGGATAGGAAATAATGTGAGGGTACAAGAGGGAAGCTTGCAAGCAGATGTCTCGGCAAAAGATCAAGAAAAAACAGAGCTAAAACTGAGTCAAGGTCAAGATTTGACTAATTACAATTGGTTTGTTACGAGAGTCAGATCTACAGTTCCGGTATCAGCCAAGCTGTTCCTTAAAGTAGGAGAGAATTGGGAATGGGTTAACTCAGAAGCTCAAGTAATTGATAATCAATTTGTCAATCTGAAATTTAATATCAGTAATCTTGAAAATAAAGACAAGGTTCGCGAATTGGGTATTGAGTTTACAGGATTATCGGATAAGGAAAAAGTAGCAGTAGTATCTCTATCCTTTGTAAAGTTTGTCCAAAACTTAAATGAGCTGGATACAGAAGCGAAAAATACTAATAAATCCGATTTAAATAATCAGTCTAACATAGTTCAGCACGAGCCTACACTTGTTGTCGATTCAACAAATTCTAATAAATCGGATTTAAACAAGCAGTCTAATTTAGTTCAATATGAGTCTACATTTTTTACTGATTCAACACATTCTTCCGTAAGTAATGTCCAAACTATTCGTGATGGATCTCAGGAAGAATATAAAATCTCAAAGAAAAACCTAACAGGTGAAGAAAGAGCAAGGCTCCCAAGAACAGGCCAGCGTAAAGATATAGCTTTATCATTCTTAGGAATCTTCATCATACTGTTTAACTATTTACTGATTGGTAAAAAGCAATCAAAAAATTTATAAATAAAAATTTAAATTTATATAATAAAAGGAGAACAACAATGGCAAAAGCATTAATTATTTGTTCAGCAGGTATGTCATCATCACTCATGGCTAAGAAAACTACAGAATACCTTCAAGGTGAAGGACACGATATCACTATCGAAGCTGTTGGTGCTACAGAAGGAAATAAAGTCATTGAAAGCGCAGCTTATGATGTTTATTTGATTAGCCCACAAACACGTATGTACTTTAAACAATTTGAAGAGACAGGTAAGAAAGCTGATCGTCCAGTTGTGCAAATTCCACCACAGGCTTATGTTCCCATTCCAACTGGTATTCAAGCACTTGCTAAAGTTGTTTTGGACAATTTGTAAGAAATAAACTAGGAGTTTTTATGAATACAGAAGAATTGCAAGTAGCCGCTTTTGAGATTATTTTGCATAGTGGAACAGCTCGCACAGAAGTACATGAGGCTTTCGCTTTGATGCGTGAAGGAAAGTATGCTGAGTCTGAGGAAAAACTGGAAGTTGCTAATACTGAACTCGTTGAGGCTCACCATGCTCAAACTAAATTGCTTCAAGATTATGCTAGTGGTGTTGAGATTAAAATCGAAATCATTATGGTGCATGCCCAAGACCATTTGATGACAACCATGACTCTACTTGAGGTAGCTAAAGAAATGCTTGAATTGCATAAAAAAATTGACTAGGGGCTTTTAGATCTTCTCTTTAATTGAGAAGGTCTTTTTTAGTCGTCGATATTAAGTTGATAGGTGTCGATAGTCATAGTGAGGATTTTATTTGATAACTTACAAAGTGAAATGTTACTTATCTTTATGAGATATCCATAAAAGTAAAAACAATAATATAAAATAAGAATATTTTTACAAAAAATGTATAGACATTTAAAACAAAAGATGGTATATTTATAGTGTACTAAATAAAAAGAAAAGAGGAAAGCTCGATGAATAAGTTTCTAGATGCTTTAAGTGACAAACTTTTGCCACTTGCTAACTTCCTGGGATCTAATAAGTATCTCACAGTTTTACGTGATGCCTTTATGCTATCATTCCCGATTACCATGTTTGGTTCTCTGATTGTTGTCTTCAACAACCTTCCATTCTTTAACGATAAAACTAAAGAATTCTTGGGTGGTTTGCTCGGTAGTGGTCAGATGGCAACAATGTCAATTATGACTATCTTTGTAGTATTCGGTATTGGTTACTATCTCTCAAAAACTTATGAAGTAGAAGGAGTTTTTGGTGGTGCGGTATCACTCTCAAGCTTCTTGATTCTTACACCATTCTTTGTAGAAACAGATAAAGGTCAAGTTGTTAACAACGTTCTTAGTCTTGACCGACTAGGTGCTAAAGGAATGTTCCTTGGTATGATTACAGCTTTCATTGCTGCTGAGCTATACTGCCGTATGAGTAGAAGAGGATGGCAAATTAAGATGCCTGAGTCAGTACCACCAGCAGTTGCAAAATCATTTGCAGCCTTGATTCCTGGAACACTTACTTTGACACTCTTCCTTGCGATTAACGCAGCAGTAACATACTTCTATAATGTTAACTTACACGATCTTATCTATACAGTCATTCAAGCACCACTAATCGGTCTTGGAAGTAGTATCGGTGCAACATTGATTGCTCTCTTCTTTATCCAAATCATGTGGTTCTTTGGACTCCACGGCCAAATCCTTGGTAACTCAGTAATGGACCCAATTTGGAATACTCTAAACCTTGAAAACCTTGAAGCGTTTAAAGCTGGTAAAGAAGTCCCACATATTATCTCTAAATCATTTATAGAAACCTTCACTGTTGGACTTGGTGGTTCAGGTATGACCTTGGCAGTAGTGCTTATCATGGCTTTCCTTCTTAAGAAAAAAGTTTATAAAGATGTTGGACGTTTGGCACTTGGTGCGGGAGTCTTCAACGTAAATGAACCAGTTATCTTTGGTATGCCAATCGTAATGAATGCGACAATCTTGATTCCATGGGTTTTGGCTCCAATTGTTGTTACAGCTCTCAACTATACAGTTATGGCAATCGGAATCGTGCCACCGCCAACTGGTGTTTCAGTTCCTTGGACTGTTCCAGTCTTCTTTAGTGGTATGATTGCTACAAACTCTGTGCTTGGTGGATTACTTCAACTTGTCGATGTGGTCATTGTTGGTATTCTCTGGTATCCATTCCTTCGCATACTAGACAAACAAGAGGAACCTACGCTATAATATAATTAATATATAAGACAAAAGGAGAATTTTGGCAAAGTATGAAGAAATTGCTAGTGTTCTCCGAGATAGAATTGCAGATGGAGTCTACGGGGAAGACTCCATGTTGCCTACTCAGGCGGAACTTGCTAAGGAATTCGGAGCAAGTCGAATGACTGTCAAAAAGGCAATTGAAATTTTAATCATCGAAGGTCTCATCTATTCAAAACAGGGTATTGGAACAAAGGTTTTAAATTCATCTTTCTGGAATAAGAGGGATTCAAAAGTTCGTTTAAATAATTTCAATGGTTTGAGTAGCGATTTGGCAGATGATTCTCGGAAAATTACTAGTCAAGTTATTGAATTTTCAGTAGAGTTCCCTTCAAAGGAAATTGCTGAATGCTTACAAGTTGAAGAAAGCTCACCTGTTTACAAAATCATTAGACTTCGCTTACTGGATGGTTCTCCATATGTCATAGAGCATACGTATATGCCTTGCGACCTAGTTCCATCTCTAGATGAAAAAGTTCTGTTAGCTTCTGTCTATGATTATCTACTCCACAAACTGAATCTCAAATTTGCCGGTGGCTATCGTAATATCACAGCTGAACGGCCTGATAATTATGATCAACAGTACCTGAACTGTTCGGCTTCAGATCCTGTATTGCAGGTGGAACAGGTAGTTTATCTGGGAAATGGACGTCCTATCGAATATTCTAGAATCCGCAACCGTTTCGATACCAAGGGTTATTCCTTGCTTGATGTAAAAAAATTTTAAGGAGTCTACTATGTCAGAACCGTTATTTCTACAGTCTGTGATGCAGGAGAAGATTTGGGGAGGCACCAAGCTGCGCGATGTCTTTGGCTATGAGATTCCCAGCGATCATGTAGGAGAGTACTGGGCTATCTCCGCTCATCCTAATGGTGTGTCAACCGTCAAGAACGGACGATTTGACGGCCAGAAGTTAGATGCGCTCTATGCCGAACACCGGGAGCTTTTTGGCAATCGTCCAGAGCCAGTCTTTCCGCTTTTGACGAAGATTTTAGATGCCAATGACTGGCTAAGTGTTCAGGTCCATCCTGATGATGCCTATGGACTGGAGCACGAAGGGGAGCTTGGTAAGACTGAATGCTGGTATGTCATTGCTGCAGACGAAGGAGCAGAGATTATTTATGGGCACAATGCCAAGAGCAAGGAAGAGCTGCGCCGGCAGATTGAGAGCAAGGACTGGAACCATCTCCTGACAAAAATTCCAGTCAAGGCTGGTGACTTCTTCTATGTACCAAGCGGCACCATGCATGCCATTGGCTCGGGGATTTTGATTTTAGAAACTCAGCAGTCCAGTGATACAACCTACCGTGTCTATGACTTTGATCGCAAGGACGATGCTGGCAATCTTCGTGAGCTGCATTTGGAGCAGTCGATTGATGTTTTGACTATAGGTGAGCCAGCCAATAGCCGTCCTGTTACCATTCAGGCAGATAGTCTGACTTCTACTCTTTTGGTAGCCAATGACTTCTTTGCTGTTTACAAATGGGATATCGCCGGTTCAGTTAATTTTAAAAAGACAGCAGACTATAGCTTGGTCAGTGTCTTGGAAGGTATCGGTGAGCTAGAAGTTGATGGATCTGTCTACCCACTTGAAAAAGGAGAGCATTTCATCCTGCCTAGCGATGTCACAGAATGGACCTTGTCTGGAGATATGCAGTTGATTGTTAGCCATCCATAATCATAGAAAAATCAAGAGCAAATAATGGCTCTTTGTCAACTGTAGTGGGTTGATGAAAAGTTATAACCTGGAGAGGACCAA
>OBVS01000315.1_pt1 | contig 12961 bp, 20 predicted proteins | sample 1476211 | NCBI WGS metagenome assembly OBVS01 (sample SAMEA2580025, study PRJEB22360) | human gut metagenome | biome: human gut; feature: human-associated habitat; material: faeces | place: Denmark | collected 2008/2010 | reverse complement strand
ATTGATCATCAACTTATGCGCTAGGGTGGCACGCATATTCGCCATTTTTTTGTTTTCTTTTTCTAAATGCAGTGGCTCTATAATATCTCTCATAACCCTACTTATAAATGCTACGGTGGTAAAGTTTTGCTTGTTTTTAGCATTAAAATATCTTAGTGTGCCTGCATTAGGATTTATCTTAGGTTCTTGCTTTATAGGCTTTACATTTTGTGCACCGATTAGCATTCACAATGTACCCCTTTCCCTCTATATATAAATTTATATTTCGTTCTGGACATTCACGTGTAGTAAATACTCCACCAGTTTTAGTAACGATATTGGCATGCTTACATGTTCTTGCTTTCTTATACTCCTTGGGTCTTCCCATGCTGACTCCTTTCTAAAACGGAATTTCCTCATCATTTTTGGTAAAAGCATCATAGTGGCTGCCTACATCTTTTTGCTTTACCAATTGTATTCCCACCCGTTCTGCAATTACTTCTGTGATGTATCGTTTCTCTCCATTTTTTTCATAGGATCTAGTTTGTACACTACCTACCACAATCACAGGCTGCCCTTTTTGTATAATCCCTACTTCTTCCGCATAGGTCCATGCCACGACATTATGAAAGGAACTAATCTCCTTATCCTCTGAAATACGCTTATTCGTAGCTATCGAAAATAAACACACTGCCTTACCTGTTTTCGTGTACCGTAGTTCTGCATCTTTCACTGCATAGCCTACGAGTACGATTTGATTGTTTTCCATACTAACCTCCTTTATGTACAACATCGTTCTATATGAACTCTATTTCTAGGTGTATTCAACTCTTTTGTTTTCCACCACTTTTGATTACTCTTCGATTCCTCAATCTTTATGAGACGATAAAATCGATAGGGATATCCAGCTAAACTTACTCCCTCTACAATACTATCTGTCTCTACGTAGTATCCTTTCGGTGGAGTAATGGCTTCCGCCCAAGTGTTCGAATGCAATCGTTCCTTTTTTACTTTCGGTTTCTCTAAGTTTTGGCTTGATACCCATTTACGTTTAAATCCAGTAGCCTCTAACTTACGATCACTTTCCTTAACAAAATAACTTGCAATCCGTACGGCATCACGCCACTCACCTTGATAGGCTTCCTTTTTAGAATATCCGTGAGGCCATAACCTCTTTAATTCTTTCACCGTCATATCTTGTATTCGATTCACTAGTATATGAAAGTGTATCCTACGTTCTCCTTCGCAAGTGTAGATATACTTCAACGGTTGTCCTAGCTTTGCATACCTTCTACGCAACCTTTTGATGAACAATGTAATATCTTTTTTTGCTTGCTCCAAAGTGGGTTCTATTTCATAGGTGAGAGTAATATAAAAATCTTCTTCATGAAAATTTATATCTATTAACATACGCAACTGTGCTTCTGCATTCTTTTGATTCTGCAATGCCATTTGCAGTGGTGTAATCTTTTCTTTCTTTTGTCGTACACTTTGTTTCTTATACGTTCGTCCTGTATGGTAGTCTGTCACTTCACACATTGTTTTTCCGTATACTTTTTTTCGATATCTCATCAGTACCTCATATGGTCGAAAAAATAATATACATATCTAGTCAATACAAGGCCTTGCAGCCTTTTATTTTATTTCTAACATCTATATCATTTTTCTCTGAAAATATACTATTGCTCTATATTTCTTCTACCATATGTGGTATACTGTAAATAAGGTTGTATCTACATATGGATATATGAGACCACTTAGTTCCCGCTAAGTGGTCTTTTTTTATGCGCTGCGCTCTGCTACCTTTTTCTTTAATACTTTCTTGATGGCTTTGGACTCTGGACCATGAACGACTGCATGATGGCAATACCAACATACGCAACATAAATTATCTAGATCGTTCGTCCCACCATTTGAGCGAGGTTCTATATGATGAATCTCTTGTGCTGGAGCTCCACAGATAATACAGCTATAATGATCCCTTGCTTTTACTAAATCTCTCATCTTATTTAATTCATACTCATATTGATTTCTCTTTTTACTTCGTGCCTTTAACGGAGTTCTTTTTAATTGTGATGTTCCTCTAGATAAAGCAGTCTTTGCTCGTAATGGTGTTTTCCTCTGTAGTGGTGTTCGTTTAAGCATGCCATTCCCGTCCTATCTGTGATTCTACGATGCGTAACTCTAACTTTTTAATATTGATAGCTTCATCTACGGAACGATACATGACTCTTGCCTTATCTCGTTCCATTCGTAACTGACTAACAGACACATCCCCAATGACTAATTCACGAATCAATGAAACGGCTGTCTTTTTATCTCGCTCTTCTTCGATTTTTCTCGCCTTGGCCAACTTATAGGCACGTTCTGTTTCTGCTAACTTGATACCTCGTTCTTTCAATAAGGCTAATGCCGTATTCAATTCACTTCGTAATTGCTGTAACTCTTGCATTAAATCTTGCATGTGCTCTCTCCTTAAGATGTTTTTGATGACAATCTTTACATACTTTAATAACTTTCCCATCCTCACGAATATATAACCCACCTTTGTTGGTGATATCCAAACCGCACTTAATGCATTTCATTTTCTTCATGTTCTGCCACCTCTTTTGTAATAGCTTCGTAATATTGATTTGTAACAGGGTACCGTTTTTCGATACGAATCTCTTCCGCCACAATATGGACAACCTTAATCCCTTGCAATAGTACAGCTTCTCGTTCCTCGTAGTGTTCTGCTATGCGCATGTATGTCAATGCTACAGCTATGACACTCCACATCAATAAAGCCATAAAGATATACTGTTCATTACGAGGATTAACTACCCAACAGATTACAGGACAACTACCTGCTATTAACAATGCGATTTTTAATAATGTGTTATCCCGTATATCGACTAACCAAAGATACTGTTTGCCAATCCATTTCAATACTGCCTTTATAGTTTCCATTTTTCTTTTCCTTTCTGTGATATACTAAATTAAAAGGAGTGTGATTATATGTCTAAAATTACTGTTATTTTCCCTAACTCTATTCCCAAAAAAGTAATAGCACCTGACCCCAAGATTTGTCCCTGCTGTAACTATGGTATTCAACCTCAAAATTTGTTTATTTCTGATGTAGAGTATATTAAAAACACCTACTCGTTTATTGTTGTACATCAATGCCCAAACTGTTCTAAATATTTCATCACTGAGTACATACAACACTCTAATTTTATCTATGGTGTTGATTTACCAGAATTTGGAGCTAGACCTTATACACCACCTTTTAAAATATCTATTTCTAATGAAAGTAGCTTAACAGATATATCAGAGAGATTTTTAGAGGTGTATAAGCAGTCTCTAATGGCTGAGCATTATGGACTGCATCATTTGGTGGGTATGGGATTACGTAAAGCATTGGAATATCTTCTACAAGATTACCTATCGATTATCAATCCAAATGATATTGAAAAAATTAAAAACTCTACGTTATCTCAAAACATTAAATTAATACCAAATGAAAATCTTAGATCCCTTGCTACTGCTTCTAATTGGCTAGGTAATGATCATGTTCATACTTCTATAAAGTGGCCTGATAAAGATATTTCAGACCTAAAAACTTTTATAGAGGCACTTACTCATTTATTACTAATGGAGCTTTCCATACTTTCTGCTAAAGAAATGATATCTCGTAAATCATCTAACGGATCAACCTTGTAAACCATTCTCCCTTCTTCCCAATACTCAACGATAGTTCTATTAGGGAAGAGGGGATTATTATTTTCTACATACGTTAACTTTGTTATAGTCACTCTTTCAGCACTTATAAATGTTTTTGAGTCAGTAACTTCATCAGCATATATCTCATGATTTCTCATAGGTACACCTCCATTGCCCCATAGATGTTTTTAGATAACGACATCTTTCACAATGCTCCATACATATAATGTTATCCACCTGGCTACAATGCACATAGGCTCTAGTTTGTTTATCCCTTTCATCGCATATAGTACATATAGCCTTTTTTCTTTTTTTAATCATTGCCAAGTAACCGTTTCAGATACGATTGCGATGGCATAATTCCATCTGGTGTAACTAGGACAATCGTACGTTCACGTCCAATGTCATCTCCACGTAAATATGCTAATAGCCGTGGTTTAATGACTGAGTATGTATGTGTGTTTGTTTCACGATTGTGGATTACCTCTACATACGGTAAATCCCCTGATTTACCACCAGCCATCAATCTTGCTTTCGTATACCCTAAGGCAACCGCTGCCACATCGAGTGGTGCAATATCTGGCAATAACTCTACACGATCCATTACATTGTCTAAGGCTTTTAACCTGGTCATTAAATCATCCATGCTAGACTCCTTTCATCCTAAATAACTGCTTTACTTAGACAAAACTTAGAAAATCTCTAATGTGATTTTTATAGGACCTTTTACTATTTCTGAACACTCCAATTCATATCGAAGAGGAGTGTTCTTTTTTAGTTTCTCCTTATGCAATATATTTTTTGGACATAAGCTAGTTGATTCAAATTCTTTTTCTTCTGTTTGACTATTAAATCTAATACTTCCTATCCAGTTTCCATCTGTCTGGTATCTTATTATTTTTCTTGCCATATAGTCTCCACCTCTCTACAGCAACTCATCTATAGTACATTGAAGGTAATCAGCTACTGCCTTTACATTACTCAATTTGGGGTCCGATACTCTCCAGTGGGATATGCTCCCTACGGAAAGTTTTACAGCTCGTTCCAGCTTGGCAATACTAACGCCTTTTTCCTTACATTTCTTCTTAATATTTTCATAAATTTTCATGGTCTCCCTACCTCTTTAAGCTGAATATATTCATTGACTTTCAAAACCATATCTTCTATAATCAAAGTAATCACAAAACCTTTTTTAACTGAAAGGAAGTGGTTCTTATGAGCCAATTTTTGATGATTGCCTGTGCCTTTTAATATCCGAGCTCGCTTTGGCTTAAAAGCGGTCGTCCTAGCGGCCTAAGGAAGATTAACTCCCATAGCAACGGTCTTTTCAACCGTTTGTTTGTCACAGCTCTAATAGATCGCAGCGTCTAGTATATATCGTCTATTTCATGCGGTGACCGCAATGCAAGAGGTAGGCAAACCCCTATTGGCAATATAGTTTTGACTTGAAAACCCAAAACTATATTGGTTAAGCAGCTAAGAGCATTTAATACTCTTGGCTGTTTTTCATTTTCTCTATCTTAATTACAATCCTTTTACAACGTATATCTTTTTTGCTGAAAGTATTCATTGACTTATAGGCATTTCCGTGCCTATAATCAAACTAAATATATTCTCCAGCTATAACCCCATTACGGGGACTGAAACATCATATGTACAATATTAAAAGCAGCACGACTTACTTTAGAACAATCTCCCCATTGCGGGGACGGAAACTGTAATATACATATAACTCACTTCCTTTCTTCTTTAGAATTACTCCCCATTTCAGGGATGGAAACTCTGTCACTTCACACATCGTTTTTCTGTATACTTCTTTAGAATTACTTCCCCATTACGGGGACGGAAACGCTCCTTGATAAATTTAGAACTGTGCTCGATACATTTCTTTTAGAATTACTTCCCAGTGCTGGGACTGAAACAATAGCTCTTCTGTAGCTTTATCTTTTCTAGAGTTACTTCCCCATTGCGGGGACGGAAACTGTAATATACATATTACTCACTTCCTTTCTCCTTTATAATTACTCCCCAATACGGGGACGGAAACTCGCCTTTTGTAACGTTGATTCCCTCGTTATGTCTTTAGAATTACTTCCCCATTGTGGGGACTGAAACTTGCTTCGTACCGACCTAGATTGGAGTGTTCTATCTTCTTTAGAATTACTTCCCCATTGCGGGGACGGAAACTAAAAATCTTCTTCATGAAAATTGATATCTATTAACTTTAGAATTGCTTCCCCTTTGTGGGGACGGAAACTGTAATATACATATAACTCACTCCCTTTCTTCTTTATACTTACTTCCCAGTGGGGGACTGAAACTAAAAATCTTCTTCATGAAAATTGATATCTATTAACTTTAGAATTGCTTCCCCATTGGGGGACGGAAACTATATTCCCACCTGTGAAAGTCCGCTTCACTATTTTAGGCTTATCTCTAAAAACCCATGAGTTACTCAAACTTGTATGTTATGCAAGTTTTAATTTAAAAAAATTTCTACTCTATCTGGAATCGTTAACTCAAGCCAGTTACTAATAATTGTAGCTTCTGCGCAGTTAAATTTACTTTGCCCATTGAGTTTATTTGATACTGCTGTAACTGATAAATCCAACTTTTTAGCAACATCTGAATATGTTAATCCCTTCTCAAATAATTTAACTTTCAATTTATTCATATCCATTTGTACCTCCCGTTATATTTCTTGCATTATATGCAAGTTCTGTAATTAGAATATCACCATACAAATAATATGTCAACAACGATATGCAAGTTTTTTTCTTTTATTTGTAATTTTTCTTGTATATAGTACAAGTATTCTGATATTATATAAAAGAAAGGAGTAATCTCATGAGTAAAGACATTATAAATCAAACTATAGGAAAAAACATTAGATATTTTAGAAAGTTAAGAGGTTTAACACTGTTAGAACTAGGTAATCTGCTAGGGCTTAGTGAGGGAACTGTACAAAGATATGAATCAGGTAATATCACTAATGTCAGTATCTCAATGGCATTAGAATTTTCAAAGGTCTTAGATACTACTCCACAGATACTAATGGGTTGGGAACCTATTACATATACCCCAGAACAAGAAATGCTTTTAGCTGAAACCGCTTCATTTACTGAGGAACAATATGATAAGCTATTTGACTATATTAACTTTCTTAAACTTTCTAAATCATCTTAGATACTAAAAAATAAAAAAATCCCCACTCCAATAGAATGGGGACATAATATACACAATATGAGTGTGTATCACAATCAATACTATCGTAAACTTTATAAGGAGATAACATGGAAAACAACATTATTTTTAAACTATTGGAAAAAAGTCAAGAAGCGTTTATTTTAGCGATTGAAATATATAATAAACCTACTATCAAATATCGTGTAGAAGGCTTCAGTTTTTTTATCTGCAATGCATGGGAACTACTTTTGAAAGCGTATCTACTTTCTAAAAATGACTCCATCTATTATGGAGATAATAATACTAGAACTTTATCTTTAGAGGGATGCATTCGTAAAGTGCTAACTAACTCACACGATCCATCACGCCAAAATTTAGAGAAAATTATACAGTTGCGTAATATCAGTACCCATTATATTACAGAAGAATATGAATCATTTTATATTCCATTGTTTCAATCCTGTGTTCTTAATTATACGAATAAACTTATAGCATACTTCGATATAGATATCACTGATAAACTTGGCGCTAACTTCTTGACTCTATCTGTTAAACTATCTGATATTCAATCATCAGAAATAAAAGCTAGATATCCAAAAGAGATATCTGATAAACTGTTACACACAAAAGATGATATTGATAGTTCTCTTCCTTCGGATGGTAACTCGAACTATGCAATTAAAGTTGTCCATGATTGGGCTTTGGTAAAACAACCAAAACATGCAACCGCCACCTTCTGTATCGCAAAAGATGCCGAACAGTCTACATACATTATGAAGCAACAAGTTGACCCTCAAAAACAATACCCATTTAGACAAAAACAATGCTTAAAGTTTATTAATCAATGGATTGAAAGGAATGCTATTCGATTTATATCGCCTAACACTCCAGATACAATTCCTAGTAAATTTAATAGCAATCATTTTGAACTGTTCTGCAAGTTTTATAATATTAAAAATAATCCCAATTACACCTATGCTTACACTCTAAATTCCACTCCCAATTATTCGTATAGCCAACGACTTTTAGATTTCATAAAAGCGGAAATAAAAAAAGACCCCGAACATATCATTCAAGGGTTAAGGGATTCATTAAAAAAATAAGCTGACCCTAGGGGCTTGGGATTTCTAAGATTATATCCTACTCCCATTCGGGAACCCAGCCTTGCTCCTTCACAAGTCAACTTTACTATAATATACACCAAAATATTATTTTTGTCTACAAATTTTATCCTTACGATAGCAAAAAGAAAATAGACTAGTGATAGTCTCTTTGAACGCATCTAATTTCTATAAATTTATGCTGAATGTACACAGCTATTGCAAATGCTATAAAGGAGTTGATATAAACTCCGTGAATGTATATATTAAGCCCTACCACATATGCACACGGTAAAAGTAATACAGTTGTTATAACACAGATTACAAGCATTTTAAGAATATATTCTAGCTGATATAACTTGCTCACCTTTATCACTCCAAACTTCATATTTACAATATATTCTATACGAAAATAATACCGTACTTTTCTAATAGTCGTCAAGAATTATTGACATTCTAATTGATTTTTTTCCATATCCGTAGTACACTATCTTCACAACGAGTAAACAGTGAACCCGAGGGAACACTGTGGGGACTAAGTTATCTGCGGATGACTTAGTCCCTTTTTTATTTGAGTTATATAGGAGTTATCTTATGGCAATGAAACGTGCAAACGGAACTGGTTCTGTTTATAAAATGAAACACAAGAAATTACGCAAGCCCTATCGTGCTATGGTGTATATTGGACAAGATAGCAATGGCAAAACTATACGTAAAACAATTGGTACCTTTGCTACACAAAAAGAAGCCTACGATGCCATCGCTAATTATGTCTACGACCCTATGAAAGTGCATCGTGATACAGTTCCTTTCTATCAATGTTGGGACTGGATGTTATTAGAAAAAGAACGCCAGGGTGTAGATATTAAAAAAGGAAAGTTTGAAGCTGTGAAACCCAAACTTGCTAGTATATGGTCCATGCCTATCAAAGACATTCGATTAATTCACTTACAGAACATCATCGATCAATACAAACATTTAGGACGTTCTTCCCATGATGCTATTTATAAGGCTATCAATGGTGCTTTCAAGGAAGCTATTAAAAATGATATTATCACAAAGAACTACGCCCTAGACATAACACTTCCCCCTGCCGTTAAATCGAACATACATAAACCATTTACACCAGAGGAGATTTCCATTCTATGGCAGCATACAGATGATATTCTCGTACGGGTCGTATTAATCTATATCTATACGGGGATGAGACCTGTTGAGCTCTACCAGGTGAGACTAGAGAATGTAAATCTAAAGGAACAATATGTAATTGGTGGTTCAAAAACAGCTGCTGGTAAAGATCGTATGATTCCTTTAGCTGATTGTATTATGCCATTTGTAAAAGAGATTTACAGCAAAGCACATTTCTCACGTTCAGACACATTACTTCCCCCTAAATTAATCCCTACACGTCTATCAAGGCCTATAGAGCGTTTATGTGAATCTTTAGGACTATCTAAACATAAACCACACGACACACGTCATACGTTCATCACTCTGGCACGCAATGCCGATATGGATATCTATATCCTAAAATCCATTGTAGGCCATACACACAATGGCGATGTAACCAGTGATGTATATACCCATAAGACAAGAAAACAATTCTTAGATGCCGTCAATGCATTACCTGTAACGTTTACTGAAGAAATGATGAGTATGGCGAAATAGAAAAAGAGCCACTGCAAAACTGCGGTGGCTCTTTGATATTAGTATAACTGTTGTCAGATGGATAGTTTACTGTTTCATGATGTGCCTCAACTTATCTTAAGAGGCTTATTTTTTCTTGGATGGGACCCAAAAACGCCAACATGTATAGCCGTAATCACTAGCTACCATAAGCTTGCCCCATCGATTTGTATAACTTTTACAACAAATCCACATGGATCGCTCCTTTCTGGGCTGTTGCAAAATCGTTATGTAAATGCTAAAATGAAATTGCTTATATTTATTTTAGTCTGACACATTTACGTTCAGATTTCGGAATCCAATATAGATTCCACTGCACAGCCCCAAGTAATCAGCCACTTGGTGGCTGTTTTTTTATTCTAAACATTTATTTCCTCCTCTTCTTTTGAACTGAAGCCGCCTCTATACTCACGCCATATGCTACTGATATATCTAATATATCCATATGTTTAATATATTGAAATGGCGCTAATAATTCTCCTGCAAATGCATTTGCTTGCCACTCTGGATCCAAATATGGTGGAATCGTACCTTCACCTCTTGCAAGTGTAATTTCTTCTTTTCGATGCAGTATTATATGTCCTAATTCATGTGCCATTGTAAGTCTGTCTCGACCACATCCTTCACAGGCTCTATTGTAAACATCTTCTCGTATTCGTATTATATTGTGTTCTAATATAGATTCTCCGTGTATATGCCCCATTTCTTTAATTGGAACTACTTCAAATTCTACTCCCCACGAAGTAATCTGATGTTCAAGTACTTTTACGATATCAACATATTCATCTGCTGAAATACCCAATAGCATTCTTATATTACTACACATTACACGAATATCATTTAATGTTAGAGATTTTACAATTAAGCCTGCCATATATTACATCACCTACTCTTCCAAAATTTGGCGTATTTTCTCAAGCTGCTCATCACTCAACTGTTCAAATTGTCTTGCTAAAGATAAAACTACAGTTTTCTGAGATTGATTTGCTGTGTTTAGATTAATTTCTACATTCTTTTTAATACTATCTTCTGCATCCAATAAACTATCTGCCATAAAGTCATCTAATTTATATTTCGCAACAATAGTTTTTGTCATATTAATAGGAATCTGCCGCTTTCCATTTTCAATTGATGATAAATAAGCTGCTGTAATTTCTAACTTACTAGCCATATCTTTCAATATTTCATCATGGTCTATCCTTATTTTCCTTAATAGCTTTCCGTACTCTGTAACCATAAATAGCACCCCTTACAACTAAACACATCTATAAGTATTTTTAACTTATGTGTTAATTATAATTCGTCATTTATTAATTGTCAAATATTTATATTTGTGATATTACTAAAAAATAGCACAGCCTTTATAGCTGTGCTCTTTTCCTTAATGCTCATTGAGTAAATTTTTGAAAGTTTACCTATCAATATAGAAATAAATACTGCTAAAATTCTTTACATCACAAATAATCTAATTACCAGGAGTCATTAAAATAAACCTCCAATAATTAGATATGTAAATTTAAACATTCTTTATATTCATTCTATTTACTGTAATACCATTCATATGAAAAGGTTGTGCAACGGTTGTGCAACCGTTTTATTTTTTGCCATTTTTAAGGCACAATTGATAAAAGTAGCACTCTCAAAAATCCTTACAGAGTGCTACTTCATCGCATTTCCAACTACTCTATATTGAGAATTGAATTATGATACACATCTTGTACATCGTCCAAGTCTTCCAGCATGTCTAGTACTCGTTGCATATTCACTGCGTCATCACCGGTTAATTCCATATTAGTATCTGGAACCATTGTGATTTGTGCCATATCTGTAGCGATGGATGCTTCTGCTAGGGCAGCTTCTACGGCATCGTAATCATCTGGCAATGTGTAGATAACGAATACATCGTCTTCTACTTTGATGTCTTCAGCGCCAGCGTCAAGAGCCAATAATGTCAATGTTTCTTCATCATTACCTTCTTGGGGAATCACGAATACACCTTTGCGTTTAAACATCCAGTTAACGGAGCCACTTTCACCTAGGTTGCCACCTCGTTTGGAGAAAGCATGACGTACGTCAGCTGCTGCACGGTTACGGTTATCTGTCATCACTTCTACAAGGATGGCAGCCCCGCCTGGACCGTATCCTTCATAAGTAATTTCTTCGTAGTTGTTCGCATCCCCTGCACCAGCACCTTTATCGATAGCACGTTGGATATTATCCTTAGGAATGTTATTTTCACGAGCTTTTTGCAACGCCAATTTCAAGCGCATATTACCTGTTGGATCTGTACCACCAGCTTTCACAGCTACTGTGATTTCACGACTAATTTTTGTGGTAATTTTTGCTTTTAACGCATCATTTTTACCTTTTCTATGTTTAATATTTGACCATTTAGAATGTCCTGACATTGTGTCCTCCTATTTATTCCACCACGCTTCGCCTCGCAAGCGGTCTAATATAATTGATACGGCACTACGAACTGAAAGGTGATTGTACTCACCATGTCCATAGATGGGTTCTAAGATATAATCGAAATCTTCCATTGTTTCTTTCGTCATACCATACCCCGTTCCAAATAATACTACCACAGGACGGCTCTCACTTTCAAGTGATTTACGGAGCGATGCATAGGTAATGGTATTATCATAGGTCCGTGCATCCGTAGTACACACGATTGGCATCTGTCCTTCTAATTCCGTCACCATATCGATGGCTTGTCGAATGGAATTGACAAGTTCCACATGTTTGAAAGCATCTTTTCTATCCGGATTATAAGTACTGCCAAATCCCGTTTTCCAATGACTCATCACGGTTTCTGCCAATTCACGTTGGCTCGGTACATTGTGAATGATGAAATATCGTTCCACATCGTAGGTTGTAGATGCTCTGGCAATATCATGGATATCGTAGTTCGTGATGGCCGTCGTGATCACCTCACCATGTTTATTCATAATGGGATAATGAACGAGGCCGATATATAAATTCGCCATTTATTTCCTCTTTTCCTCTGTGAAAGTAGACTGTTCTATCAATTTTGAAAGTACTTGTTGTTCCTCTTCAGAATCCACTCTATCTAGTACTCTTTTCAGAGCCTTACGTTCATCTACAGTTAATTCTCGTTGCAACAAATCATGTCTCAGTAAAGCAGTCCGTTTCAATGACTCTTCTAATCGCCACTGCTCAATATGTTTATGATGACCACTCAATAATATATCTGGCACCATCATACCTCTGTATTCTTGGGGTTTCGTATATTGTGGACATTCAAGTACTGGATGATAAAAGGAATCTTCTATGGCTCCTGAAGT
>OBVS01000312.1_pt1 | contig 13227 bp, 8 predicted proteins | sample 1476211 | NCBI WGS metagenome assembly OBVS01 (sample SAMEA2580025, study PRJEB22360) | human gut metagenome | biome: human gut; feature: human-associated habitat; material: faeces | place: Denmark | collected 2008/2010 | reverse complement strand
CAGTCGCTGCAACCGGCGAAAGGAGCAAGCGCTACGGCTTTGTCTACGTCGACCGCGACGACCAGGGCAACGGCACCCTCGCCCGCACCCGCAAGAAATCGTTCTGGTGGTATAAGAAAGTGATTGCCAGCAATGGGGGGGATTTGGGGTAGGTTTGGGCGGTGGGGTTAGCGTGGGGTGCGGAGGGCTTCCAACCTAAGTTGATTGCCTTCCTGCTGCACAACGAATTCGGCGACGAATTCACGCGCAGAGGGAAACTCGCCCGCCTGCTGTTTATTGAGGGAGACCAGCTTCGCGGAAAAATGGTATTGCTGCCCCGGCGTAAATACGTAGCCCTCTTCAGGGACGCACTGATTGGGGGCGACATCCCGCAGCGGCTCGAAGAATTTGAATGTGCGACTCTGCGCCTCATCCAATCGGTAGATCGAGATGCCCGCAAGCTTTTCGTCTCCCTGCGGCTGAACGGTGATGCATACTTTGCCCTCACGCAGGTTGGCGGTGGCGGGATAGTCTACGGGGATGCGATCGCCTATCGACGGACAGCCGGCGAGCAGGAAGGGGAATGCGTGGGGGAAGATCCGTTTCATTTTTGTCCCTGCGTTATCTGCTGTCCTGTGTGATATTTTCAATTTCGTAGACATCATTGAGCTTTGTCACTTTGAAGTGAGCAATAAAGGCCCTGCCGGAAACATCCTGCAGGTTTCTGCGCTTCTCAATCGGCACAAAATTTAGCCTCATGCTATAGGTATGATTTTCCTGAAACGGGTAATCGTTCTGCGTAACGCAAATACCCTTTTTCAGATCCTGATTCGCCACCTCAATCAATTTCTCATCCGTATCACCAGTGAGATAGAGCGTATCTTGCCTCTCGTTTTCCTTTGGTGACGGATAGATGCAGATGTCACCATTCGCTTTAGCATGGACGGTGATAGGGATATCTGGCGCATAGCGTTGATCGAGACGATCGCCAATGCAGGCGCTTAGCAAGGTCACACCAACAACAGCACAGAACAATCTCGCCTTCATAATCAATCCTCTTACTTGTAAGGAAAACCGACTAACACTTTCTCATATTTTTCTTTTACTTTTCTCACATCGGCATAGTCATTACCGCTATAAGTCACTTCCTTGCCGAAGCGATTTCTCCAAACAGCATAACCTGAAGAGGTCAACAAATGATAATCAGCAACGATCTGAGCCTGTTGCTCCATAGCGTAGTTCTTTAGATGTTTGGATCCATCCAGTTCATAACTGTAATTTGCCAACCAACTGTAGAGGCCTCGAGTCTTAACCCACATACCACGTTGGTATTGCCAAACATGAACCATTTCATGGATGAAAAGATATTTATGACTATACCCTTCCTTTGAGAAATCGGGCACGTACCAGTCTCTAAAATACAGCTCACCATTGGGTGACATCGCAGTGTTTCGATTTTGTAAGCCAAAGGGGAAATAGCTATCGTGATGAACCCAGACTTTCCCATAAATAATTGAACCACCAAATACCGACTTCGCAAGGCCGATCTCCCCGGAGGTTAATAGCCTTAAAGCCCCCTCTTTCTTTTCCATCGTAGTGCATCCCTGTCATTATTTTAAAAAACTCACTACCGCGAGTATTAACGAAGAGGTTGATGATAGCACCCTAGGTACACAGGATAAACATTCAACCATTCTTTTTACATTCATTCACTTCAACGTATTTCGTGACAACAAAATTCACAGATTTAATAATTCATTTAGCAAATGAATTATCCTAACTGATTAGCCTGAATTAAAATTTAATAACTGCGATATGCATTCCAACCTCATGAGTAAACAGCCTGTAATTCCATACAGCTTATTTTTTCCTTTTACTGATAACGCTATAGTTTTTTCGCTGCGGCCAAATCCGCAACCGGAGTTAGCGTTCCGAACACTTACACAAGGCAGCATTATGTATATAATGTTGGGGCTTTAAACATCCAGAATTATGGTGGCCCAAGTGGGGGCTTCGCAAGAAGCGCCGGTTTCCTTCGTGTCCGGTAACGCTAACTCCGCTTGGGCTACCACCATGGGTTTAGCGTCTCATGTGGTAGTACGCATACGACACACTAAGGATAAAGACACATGGAAAATGTCGCCATCTCCGAAAACACCACAAGTACCCTTACTCTCTATCGCCAACTGTTTAACCACCTCGATCTTAGCGCTTTCAATCCCTCAGAACTCCTAGACCTGGCCGCCCTCTCTGCCGAACAGGCGGAAGGGCTGTGCCACGGGCTGATGCTGTTCGGTCATTTGCTGCAAAGGCCCCCACAGCTGGATACCGAGGACTGGGAGCAGATGAATCGCTACCTCAACGCCACGGCGCACCTGGTTCCTGCGCTATGTAATCTTTACGGGCGGGCGCTGCGGGAAATGGAAGCCAGCAGCTAACGTAAGCGACAATCAGGGCGATGCCTGCACTCATCGCCCTTCCCACCCACGATTTCCAATAGATCTGACTGACATATCACAACAAAAGCATTCATCAAGGTAGGCATTTCCTCCCCTACCTGGCATAGTTAACGCATTCGGTAAATCGATGAGTTAACTGCTGGGTATTGATGCATACTGCTCTCGTCAGCAAGCACATTGCTCAGAGCCAACTCGGCAATGTGAGGATGTGGTTTTGGCAACTGCAATAGAGGCGTTATCTTCAAAAGAATCCGTTTTAAAAGCGATCGAAGAATATAAAAAACTTGGCCGAGAAGAATTTTTAAAACAACATAAAATAAAGCGATTTAAAAAATACACCCTTCTTTATAATGGCGAGAAGTACGACATCCGAGGCATTGCCGCTAAAGCATACAGTGAGCAGCATGGTTATCCGTTTAAGGGAATCAACGCCGATAGCGGAACGGAAAAAGCCATCCAATATCTCAAAGATCTCGGTTTTGAGCTCGCCGAAACACCGCATCCTTTTGACTACTTAACCGAAGGCAAGCTGTACACACGCAAAGCGCTTATCGAGCTCTACGGTGGGCAGCTGCAAGGCGGTATCTGGACCCCACGGGAATTCCCGGTGATCTTTATCTTCACCGGAGAAAGCGGTGAAACCTACGGCTACAAAGATGGATGGACAGCCGAAGGCAGCTTCTCTTATACGGGAGAAGGCCAAAAAGGCCCTATGGAATTTATTCGGGGTAATAAATCCATCCGCGACCATAAAAAAGACGGCAAAGACATCTTCCTGTTCGAAGACAACAAGAAAGAAAAAGGCGTCCGCTATCTTGGCATGTTTGAGTGCGATTCTTGGGATCATATTCAGTGCTTAGACTTTGAAAATAACATGCGGCAAGGCATTACTTTTAACCTGTTCAAAGTCTCATCACTGCACGCGGTTGAAGAAGATGCAGAAACTGATGAAGCCGATACGCAGACAGAGACGCTCGAACAGTTGCGCAAGAAGGCACTGCAATCCTCAAAGCAATCAGGCCAGCGCCAACAGAGCGACAGCAAAAAATCCTGGTTCAAACGTAGCGAAGACGTAAAAAAATACGTGCTCAAGCGCGCCAATGGCATCTGCGAAGCCTGCGACCAGCCGGCACCGTTCAAGAGACTTTGAGGGGGGCCCTACCTGCAACCTCGCCACCCCAAGCGCCTAGCCGACGAAGGCCCCGATCACCCGCAGTGGGTGGGCGCCATCTGCCCTACTTGCCACCGGCGGATTCATAGCGGAGTGGATGGGAAAGAGGTGAATAAGCAGCTGATGGTGAAGTTGGAGTTGAAAGAGGCTACATATAAGTAGCGAGTATTATTACAGTGCCTCTAGGACCGAAACACTCTCTGTAGCCTTTTAAAAGATAATCCTAGATAAAGGGATTATCTTTTCCCCACATCATTTTCTGCCCACTCTTTGCAGAGATCTGATACGGAACAACCCATAACCTGAGTGTGTCTGAAAATGCGAAATGCTGGTGTATTGGGTGATTGAAGTCATCGTGCGCAGGATAAATTAAATACATATCTCCTGAGCCACCAAGATACTTTTGGCCATAGGCAAACATTTGGTAGAGATCGGATTGAGCAATGCCATAGAGAGGTTTTTCCTGCGAGTTGTTATTAATCAGCTTCCATTTGGTATCTAGCACCATTTTAGTACTGACCGGATGACGTGATTGAATCAACAAATCTGGGCGCAGCTTAAAACAGTCCCTCTCACCATGTTTAACCAACGAATAGCTTGCAGCCTGCGGCTTCACCTTGAAACCATCCGGCAATTCGTCAGCAAGCGTTGACGCGACAAAGGACTCAAATACCGCCTCCATCGGGAACAAGAGTGACAACGCTTTAGCATCGCCCTGTAGAGCGCTGGGGCTCATACCCTGCAATATCAACTGCGCCCACGCCAAAGGCTCATGGTAATGAGCCATACCGCGTTCCAAACGCAAACTCGATATGTCACCTTTTATATCTCTACTCGACGGGATACCATCAAAAGCAAAGCGTAATTCCTGTAACCAACGTTGATTATCTGAGGACAGGCTCAGGTTACCCAACTGATAAAGTGCAGAACGTAATAGCCTATTGGCCGCACAATCAGGTAAATAATCATCGTAATCAAGATAGAATTTATGACGGTTCACTACGTTATGGCGTAACTGCGCTGACAGCATCAACTTGCCCTTCATAAAGGGCAAGTTAGCCTGTTCTTTCACGTAATCTGACCGCAGTCCCTGCTTAAGTAGCTGGCTAACGCTATGCAAAAACTGGTTGATAAAGATCTCCAGTAAAGGCATTCGTTGCGCATGAACTGAAGCCTGCTGGGTTTGAATATGCCTAAATCCAGACAGATGACTTAGCATAATCAGTAGCGTTTCGCGCGCTTGCCCCAACGTAAGGTTTTTGCCTATCTTGGGCAGGATCTCCAGTTGCAGGCCATAGGGGGTATAGAGTATCCCTGCGTAATTCTGTACCTGTAGCAATCGTCGCCCAGAACGTGAGGTGAGTTTAAGCAGCTGGCTTCCTCTCTCACTGGTTAGGCTAAGCGATTCTAAATAGTCAAAAACCTCAGGAGGAAGAGGAACAGCGCCAACCGGCGACTCTTTTTCAACGCCTAACAGGTCATACTCAAAAACAGAGATCACCTTACCCATTTTGTACAGCCTGGGTGGCTTCTTCAGGTTGATAGATCGCACGGTAAGCCTGTGGCAAATCCCAGACTTCATGCTCAAACGCTTTCAGTTCGTAGGCGGTTGATTGCTGATCGTGGCGCCGTAAACCATGATCGGCACCAAAAAGAATCTCCAGATCGTCGCTTTGCTCCATCACGAATTGGAGGCTGTCGTTTTGTTTCTGATTATCCGCCAATACCAAACGGATTTTGTTCCAGTCGTCAAAGAAGTATTCCTGCAATAAGGGGATGATCTTCTTCTGGAAGGCCGCTTTCAGCTGTTTAAATGCCAAGTCTTCATCCTTCGCATCACAGGCTTTTTTAACTGGCATAAAGAAGGCATGCCCTAAGGTATGCTCACGATCGTAGAGCGCCTCAATTCGGCTATTAATCTTCTCTAACAAAGACTCAAGCTCAATGCCCTTTACTCTCGCCCCGCTGAGCAATGAAAGATCCGGCATCATCTCAACAAAGTCGAATCGGCGACGCAATGCGGTATCCATCAGCGCTAACGAACGGTCCGCAGTGTTCATTGCACCAATAATGTCTACGTTGCCAGGAACGCTGAATACTTGTCCGCTATAAGACAGCTGCAAACTCATTGCATTGCTCATCCCAGCGCGCTTGTCGATTTCTATAAGAGAAATCAGCTCGCCGAAAATTTTGGAGATATTGCCACGATTGATCTCATCAATAAAAATGGCATAGCGATGCGCCGGGTCGGCCTTAGCCCGCTGGCATAGCCGCATGAAAATACCCGGTTCTATGGGGTAAGAAATATTCCCATTGTCATCTGCACGGGCTCGCATCCCTTCAATAAACTCTTCATAACCATAGGATTGGTGGAAGGTGACTGCGGCAAATCGCTGAATCGCCTCTGCGGTTTGTGGGCCTCGCTTTAACTCATCATAAAGCGAGATAAGGTCTTCCACTTGTTCTAGCTGCGGCTTAACCAGGAACCACTCACTCTCTGCCGTTTTATTGAAAATCGCGGGCTCACGGCGGCCTTTATATTCGACCGTAGTAGACTCTGGCACGGTAAAGGATTGCAGCGTTGCCCACGCAGTTTGCGATAGATTACTGCTGCGGCCATTCAATAGAGCTTTACGCTGGAACCAAGGGTGCTCAATCAGCAAACGAACTTTGGCTTTTCTATTAAGATCTAACAAAACTAACGCAGTCACCTGCATCCAGTTCAGCGTTTCGAGACGAGAATCTAACCAAGCATCATAGTCAGCGGGGGCAGCTTGGGTGGTGTACTCCTTCATCTTTTGCTGCAAGACGAAAGTCTTCCCGGTGCCCGGTGGACCAAAGTAGATAGCGTTCACAGGTGAGTGCTGCGGTATCTGCGGGCTTACGACTTTATGGCTTTCTACGGCAAGATGGTTAGCCACTTCCTGTTGCTTTTGTTCGCCATCTCGCTCACGTAGCAATTCGTAAAGATGCCAGATTGCCATGTTGACATAGTAAGGGTCCGCATCTGGTAACCGTGCGTTAATCGCATTCTTCAGTTCATGGTTTTTTTGCAGCCAATTTCCGGTAAGCGTGAGCGCCAGGGAAAATCGATCATTCAGAAACGTCGCCGTTTTGGTGAATGCATTCTCGTCCACCGTACTGGTGCAGGTTACCGGTGTAAACGCCGCAAAGACACGATTCCGCAAACTCCAATACATGCGCTTGAGCTGCCCGCTCTCCTTGGCTTGCTGCAAAGCGGCTTCTACATATTGGTAAGTTTGCTCATCAGGCTGGCGACGAATACGCTCGGTCAGCTCTCTGAATAACGGCAGGCTTTGTTGGAATTCAGCCAACGATGGAACGCCCTGCCGGATACTGGCAATACCGTTGTCGCGCTCGTACCAAAGCCGTTTAACCAGATCATCCGTTTCGGGCTCAGAAAATGTCGGCGTTTGCTGAAGTGACGCCGTGAATTCACGGTAACGACGATCCCACTCTGAATGCGAATAGTCTTTATATTCGGCCAGAGAACCGATCACTTCATCGAGAGTCAGCTTACCTGCTTCAATATCGGCAACGATATCCATCACGAAATTCCTGTACTGTGACATTTTAGGGGGAATCCCCCCTATAACAATAAAGCCAAAGCGGCTCCCGTTTTAAGCACCTTTGAGCATATCAAACACCACGCGGGCGAACCCCCTGGCCAGTTCAGGGTTGGACAGATACTGCACCATCATCTCATGCTGGGCTTCATTACTGTCCATCACGGCATCATCGATCGCTTTTGGGAAGTCACCCAGCATCGCCTGTTCACGCGTATTGTTAGCGATCTGCGTCATCACCGCCTGATTTTCCGACAGTTTGTCACGCACAGTAAAGGCGTAGTTGATCATGTCTTTATCGCTAAGATTATCCGTAACAAACAGATCATTCAGGCGCGCCAGAATATTGGACAGAAACTCTTCTTTCTTGTCTTTTGGCTTCGCGGTACCAATATCGTTACCCGGTGTGATTTTGTATTCTTCCGCATCTTCCTGCAGCTTCAGATGTTGTTCATGAAGCTTCGACAAGCGGTAATGGCTCATATCCACATTACTTAAATCAATCTCATCGTCTTCAATACGCTGTTCATGCAGCAACGGGCGAAGATGCCGTGCGAACAGGCTCAACTTCTCAAGGCTCTTGTCATCGTAATCTACGATCTGCGACATAAACTCATAAAAACGAACGAAGCTACCGAGATCTTTTTTGAAGATATCCAGCTTGTCTTTTTCCTGTTTGCATGTCTTAAAGCTGTTTTCTGCATTAGTTATCAGCACCACATCGCCGGTCTTCTTGGTGCGTTCAAACATCTCTTTAGCCAACACATAGGCATCAATCGCTGAGGTATAACGGTGCTTCCAGCGTTCAACCGCCGGCTTGCAGATATTACTTATTGCAGCATTGGATTTGTTCTTGGTGAAGAACGCTTCGCAGAACTGCTCCACTTCATTCCACAGGAAAATGTCGCTGGAGCGAAGTTTCTCGAACAGCTCAAAGACTAACTGCGGATCGCTGACATCGGTCAATTCAGCCGTTTGGTAGTAAGGCTGAAATGCCGCCAGAATATCGTCCGGCTCATTATAGAAATCGAGTACAAAGGTTCCCGATTCCTTTTTCCCTGGATAAGTGCGGTTGAGCCGTGAAAGTGTCTGGACGCATTCCACGCCGCCCAGCGCTTTATCCACATACATAGCGCATAGCTTGGGTTGGTCAAAACCAGTCTGGAACTTATTCGCTACCAACATCACCTGGTAATCATCAGTCTCAAACGCTTTGCGCATGTCCCGGCCTTTCAACCCAGGGTTCATGTTGACTTCAGTAAACTTCTGGTTCAGCAACGCAAGGCTATTGTGGTCGCTTTCATAGAATTCCACTTCACCGGAAAATGCCACCATGGCATTGATCTTCTGATAGTTATTCTCAGCGATGTATTTATCAAAGGCCAGCTTGTAACGCACCACGGCTTTACGGGAGCTAGTGACTACCATCGCCTTAGCCTGCCCCCCCAAAAGATGCATCACATGTTTACGATAGTGCTCAACAATCACCTTTACCTTCTGCGAAACATTATGCTCATGCAACGCAACCCACTGATTCAGTTTCACCTTCGCTTTATTGCTGTCGACTTCCCGATCGGGATCGTCCAGCTTCTGCAGAAGCTTATAGGCCACCTTATAGTTGGTGTAATTCTTCAGGACATCGAGAATGAAGCCTTCTTCAATTGCCTGGCGCATGGAGTAGACGTGAAATGCTTCCGGCTTATTGGTTTTTGAGGCAGGCTCAAATGGGTTAGGACGACGGCCAAACAGCTCTAACGTTTTGGCTTTTGGCGTGGCGGTAAAAGCATAGTAGTTGAGATTGTTGCTGCCTTTACGTGCGGCGACGGTGGCATCGAGAATATCTTCCGAGGTCATCACCGCATCGTCATCCGTCTCCTCCGTCATCAGTACTTCTTTCAACTGACGCGCCGTAGAACCGCTCTGAGAAGAGTGCGCCTCATCAGCAATCACCGCATACTTACGCTGCTTAAGGCTGACGCTGTTTTCAATCGCCTTCAGCACATGCGGGAAGGTTTGAATGGTAACGATAATAATTGGCTGCGAGTTTTCCAGCGCGCTAGCCAGCTTCTCTGACTTTGAGCCGTCGCCTTCTTTGTTATTGATACGCCCGACCACGCCATCCTGATGCTCAAACTGGTAGATGGTGTCCTGGAGCTGATCGTCCAGCACGGTACGGTCCGTCACCACGATCACCGAGTGGAATTGCTTCTCACCTTGCTCATCGTGCAACCGAGAAAGTTGGTGGGCGGTCCAGGCAATGGAGTTAGATTTACCGGAGCCCGCGCTGTGCTGAATGAGATACTTATTGCCAGTGCCCTCTTCCGCCGCAGCGATAATCAGTTTGTTCACGACATCCCACTGATGATAACGCGGGAAGATCAGACTCTCTTTCTTGCCCTTGAGACCATTCCACTCTTCTTTCTCTTCGATTTGTAGATGCACAAAGCTAGCAAGAATTTTCAGCAAATTGTCCGGGAGCAGCACCTCATTCCACAGGTAGCGAGTAGCGTAATCGTTCGCATCTTCCGGGATGTCGTTCCCCGCACCACCGTCGTGAGTACCTTTGTTAAATGGCAGGAAGAAGGTTTTATCACCGTCAAGTTTGGTCGCCATAAACACGTCGTACTGACTGACGGCAAAGTGCACCAATGCCCCGCGTTTGAAAGTAAGCAGTGGTTCCGGCTTGTTGGTAACGGGATCCTTTGGTAAACGCGTTTTCTTATATTGCGTAATGGCGTTTTGCACTGCCTGCTTAAACTCAGACTTCAGCTCCAACGTTGCTACCGGCAAACCGTTGACGAACAACACCAGATCGATACGCCACTTTTTCGCTTTTGTCCCAGCCTCTTCAAATGCCGCTTTCGAAGCATGTGGGCTATACACCAGCTCCGGCACAATACGGCAGATATTCTGCTGATAACGGGCGAGCGTTTCCGGATTGAGGCTATGCTCAGGCTTAAACTGACACAGGGAAAACCGGGCGTTATGGCTTTTGATCCCGTGCCGCAATACGCCGAGGGTGCCGTAGGTCCGCGACAGCATATCGGTAGCGTTGATATCCGCTTTTCTCAGCTGAGCGACCAACGCATCGAGGAAGTGACGTTCGGTATCGGTAGGATAAATCTTTGAAAACTTTTCCCACTCCTGCGGCTGCGTGGTTTGCACAAAGGTCAGCGCATCCTGCGAATATAGCGCACGCTCGCGATCGTAGCCGTCGCCTTTACCAACAATCCAACCCGTTTCGACCATCTGAGCAATCATTTCATTTTGGAAAATCAGCTCTTTAGTGGTGTCCATACTCATGCAGTGGTCTCCTGTGGCTCCTCAGCGTCTTGCATATCAGGTGCAACCCAGTCGCGTACGTCGATTTTACCGGTGACAGCGGCGGAGATTAGGGCGGTGCGGCGTTCTTGGAGTAACTTCTTGGCTTCTTCTTGTCGAAGAACGAGGCTATCGAGTTTAGCTACTAGCTCATTAACATTTCTAATAATTTCCTCTTGCTGTTTTATTGATGGCAATGGAATCCATAATTTTTCTAAAAGATCTGTTCTCAAGCACTTAGTGCCATGTGCTGAATTATCAGTTAATTCTAATAAAAAACGTTTAAAACCAGTCAAAACAAGATAAAAGTACTCAGAAGTAATATTTTCATTTGGTATAAGCGCTTTCATATCTTGATTTATCGTAACTATTTCTTTGTTTATTGACACTGGTACGGAATGAGCTAATATCATACCGCGAACAACAATCAAAACTGAGTCAATAGGTATCTTCTTTGTTGAAGATAACTTAACAGCCTCTTCACTGACATGATCTTCAGCATCATAAATATATTGAGCTTTCATGTCTTTCGGAGAAACCCAAGGTATATCACCAATCCAAAATTTTGGATTATTTTTCGAAGGCGTACCACCTCCCTTCGAGCTACACAAATGACGTAGTTGCTTTAATTGCCAATCTTCCGGAACTTCCCCCAACCACTCAACGCCAGAATCTTTCATCGGCACATCAGGGTTTAGCCCTTTGGTGACGGCATGGCTAATCACTGCCTGACGTTTTTCTTTCAGCAGTTCGATCAGTTGCTGTTGCTTCTCGATCAGGTTATCGATTTTTGCGGTTTCGTGCTTGAGAAAGTTTGCAATCCTTAATTGCTCCGTTAATGGCATATTAGGGACTAGTATATTTACTAGATCTGAAGCATTAATTGCTGGATAACTCACACCAACAGAACGAGCTACCACTTCCTTTATGAAACCACTAGCACGAAGACAATATGCGGCAAAATAATGATTTAATCCTAAGGAGGGTCTGATTACCGCAAAACCAGTAGAAACAACCATGTTTTCAGGAGGATTAATTATTGGTGAAATAGCCTCCAGGTAGGTTCTAACAGTGGAAATAATTACGTCACCATCTTTTACCAAACGTCTCGCTCTAGACGGCGCTTTGGACAATAACATGGTTTCTGTTTTTGTTATGCCTTGTGATGAGTTCACACTTCCAATATCAACATATTCAATTTCGTAATCTTGCTCTGCTGATTCAGAAATAACTTGATCATTGGATGTGCATAGAAATTTCAAAGGAATAGCACTCCAATGCTTAGGAATTCCCCCCAACCATTCAACCCCAGAATCCTTATAGTCCGGATACGCCTTATACTTAGCCATTAGGAATGGACCTCCTGCAACAGCTTCATAATCTCGGCGCTAACGGCGTCCAGATCGGCATCAATTTCTTCCAGCGGGCGCGGCGGCTGATAAACGTAGAAATGGCGGTTAAACGGAATTTCATAACCGACAATGCCAATTTCGCCGTCTTTCGCGTCACGCTTATCGGCATTAATCCAGGCATCGGCCACGTGCGGCAGCACTTCTGTTGTGAAGTAGCTCTCAATCAGTTCACTGGTGGAAACGGCGGGATTTAACGGTACGTTCTCGTTATCACGCAGCTCGCCATCCTGCTCGAACTCCACCACTTTGCCTTTGTACTCAAATGCGCCGTACAGCGGCTGGGCGGCCTCTTTCAGAACCTTTTTTATCACCGGCTCAGCATCTGGATTCTTAGTGGTAATCGCATCGATAAACTGTTTGTTCTCTTTGGCATCCAGCTTCACACCAGCCGTTCTGATTGCCCCTTTTAGCTTGGGTTGGAACTGGTTGAAGTCATTGCTCACCAGCGTTTTACCACCGGCCTGAGTGCCTAACGCGGTCTGGATTTGCTGAGCTTTAGCCATCAATGCGCGCTGCGCCAGCCACAACTTGCTGTCGAGCAGATCTTTAATCTGCTTCTCCTTCAGCTCGGCAAATTCTGCTTTGATAATCGTTCGGGCTTCTGCTTCGATATCGGAGAACTCACCGTAGTTACCGTCATGCCACTGTGCCGCAAACTCTTCGTACAAACGCTCCATGGGTGCGTTAAACGGCTTCGGCGCAAAGCGCAGCGTGGCAATCGCTTCATCGGTGACCTGTGCAGATAAGCGCAAAGGGCGCTCAATGGTCAGACGACGATAGCCAAAATCGGTGCTGTTAAAGATTTTGCTGGCGAAGGTTTTCGGCACTTCGGTTTTAGCGCTGATAGGTTGGCGACCGCGGTTGGATTTTTGTTCTGCCGCTTTCTCCATCCCAAGTTCTTCAAGCGGGGTGGCATCCACCGCCTCAAAATCACCAAAGGTGCGAGTGATAAGCTTGATATCGTCCTCGCCCATCAGATTACGTTTAGAACCCAACGATTTTCGCATCTTGCCGCACAGGTTAGTGCCATCAATCAGCTGCACTTTACCTTTACGCGCCCGCGCTTTCTTGTTCGACAAAATCCAGACGTAGGTCGCAATGCCGGTGTTGTAGAACATATCGGTCGGCAATGCGACGATCCCTTCCAGCAAATCTGCTTCCAGAATATAACGGCGAATCTCACTCTCACCACTGCCTGCCCCGCCGGTAAACAGCGGTGAGCCGTTGAGGATGATCCCGATACGCCCGCCATTGTTTACGCTACCATCCACATTGTGGCTGTCGCGCATTTTGCTGAT